>Ga0129308_1000533_pt1 | contig 55304 bp, 54 predicted proteins | sample L827metagenome_FD_94440 | JGI IMG/M metagenome (GOLD analysis project Ga0129308, IMG submission 94440) | Ring-tailed lemur group fecal microbial communities from Wisconsin, USA - L827 metagenome | ecosystem: Host-associated > Mammals > Digestive system > Large intestine > Fecal | place: USA...
CGCCGGCTTCCTTCAGATTCCACCTCACAGAGGACACCCTTGCCTTAAGCTAACGCTTCTCACTATCAGAGCGCGTTCGGGACTTGCACCCTAAAGTTATAACACATGCCGGGCGAACAAGAAGAAAACTCCTGAATTTTAAGCAAATTCAGGAGTTTTCTTTTATATCAACAGGCAAAACACACCGAATTCTTCGGTTTCAAGGTGTGTAATTCGGGAGTTTTTTTCAAAAGCTAAATTCCCACCCGAATTCATTTCAAATCCACTATATTTCAAAATATTACTACCTAACTAATCTTTATAACTCTGGAACAAATCTTATTAAAAAAACATCTATTATCACAAATAGTTATATTATTCGTCTTGTTCTTAATTAATTAATAGTTATCATTGTTTCAGCTTGGCATAAAGTAGATAATTATTATCGTTCTCGGTGATACCTGTCTGTACCTCAGTAAGCCGCTTCCGCATCCGCTCCGAAAGACGGTCGGAACGAAGTGCCTTCTCAATCTTTTCCGTTAATTCTCCGGGATCGAGGCAGCTAGAGAAGTATCCCTCTTCTAATACAAAAGGGTTCTCAAACCGATCTCCGCCAAAGAAATCATTTTCCAAAACATAGTACGCACCTTTGAGTGTTTGCTTATCCACAATATAATAGGTTGGGATTTCACCGGCCAATCTCCGTAGGGGATTTCCGTTCTCATCTTCTGTCGACTGCCACCATTGATCGGTAGCCTCACCCACATAATAACCTGGCCAATCCTGATACATATGCGGTTTTAGTACATCACCTTTAAAATTAACTGTAAAACGGGGAATCAATTTTCTTTTCTCCAAATCCACTTCATAAAGTGAATCCAATTGAGCTTGTGGTATCCAGAAACTCAGATCTACATGCTCTTCATTTTGGCAGGAAAAGATCGTCACACCCCGAAAATCGAAATTTAACCGTTTGGTAGGAAACTCATAAATCAAATTTCCATCCATATCCTGCATCCAGACGCACAAAGAGAAATTATTAGGCTGCGGCGAAGCTAATACCAATAGCATATTCCCCCACAATGCAAGCTTCCCTATTACCCTTTCATCCACCAAAGGAACAGAAAGACAGGGTTTTCCCTCAAAGTTATACGTTAGCAGCTTACTCCCGAAACAATCATCTCTTCTCCGTCAACCAATATACGAGTAGCTACGCCCGGAGCATCTTCTAGATAAATAATTGTACGGACTCGTTGTCGCAAGCGAACAAGAACGCTGACATTACAATCATCTTCCATATTTGAAATTCGTTCTTCATAACCTTATTATATTAAAGTTTATTTTTACCAACACCGTTCTCAAGATACGAAATTTCAACAATATACGACACATTCGTAAAACTTCATGTGTTTTCGTAATCAGTTTTCACGAACCAAACAATCAGATATACATTTTGAAAAGAAATGAATAAAGTTTATTTTATATCTTTGCTAAAGAAATCAGCCCACACAAAATCACAGAAGTACTGTATTTCATGAGTTTTTTCTTTTAATTACCTTTTATATGAACGTCAGGATTGAAGAAAGTTGGCGATTACGCTTACAAGAAGAATTTGACAAACCATATTTTGAAAAATTGGTTACATTCGTCAGGAATGAATATAAACAGTCTCAGGTACTTCCTCCGGGACATCAGATATTTCATATATTCGATGCCTGCCCTTTCGAAAAAGTGAAAGTGGTCATTTTAGGACAAGATCCTTATCCTAATCCCGGCCAGTATTACGGCGTTTGTTTTTCTGTTCCTGACGGGGTTGCAATCCCCGGTTCGTTAGTCAACATTTTTAAAGAAATACATGACAGTCTGGGTAAACCCATTCCTACTTCCGGCAATTTGGATCGGTGGGTAGCACAAGGCGTGTTTCCTATGAATTCAGTCCTTACAGTACGAGCTCACGAGACCGGTTCACATCGAAATATGGGATGGGAAACCTTTACGGATGCAGTCATAAAAAAGTTAAGTAATGAACGTGAAAATCTGGTTTTCATGTTATGGGGGAACTATGCAAAAGAGAAAAGATCTCTTATCGACGCCAATAAGCACCTCGTATTAACCACGGTGCATCCTTCTCCCCGTTCCGCAGATCATGGTTTCTTTGGCTGTAAACACTTCTGTAAAGCGAATGACTATTTACGGGATAAAAAAATAAAAGAAATCGATTGGTAAACTAAAACAAAGAAAGCTGACCATTGATAAGACTTTTCATCTCTCTATCTTTCACAATATCTCCCTCCCTTACATCACCAATCAGCATAGGGGAATTCTTATCATGTTTCCTGCTGTTAAATTCGGCAGTATTATAGTTTCCTTTAATGGCATAACAATAAACGCAACCGTTAAGACAGCTTTCGTAAGTACCGATGTCGATACTCTCTATACAATTACATACACTTCGCTGGTTTTTATCTTTCCGGGCAGAAATAGGATAACCGCAAATAGTCTCTATCAGCTTTTTATCGACACACATTCCACCAGGTATTCCCAGATGAGTAAGATCTACTTTATTTGTACAGGTATCGAACTCTATGGTAGAAAACTGATCCATAATCTGCTTAAAAAATACAGTCATTTCCTCTATCTCTTCTTTCTTTAAAGGATGAATATCCAATTTACCGACTTCATTACGAATATGTTGATAATGATCGATAAATCCTAGCATACATCTATTCGTATGATCTTTGAGGGCATAAGCAATTTCTGCAAATGCTTCTTTATGAAAAGAAATATCATACTTTTTATTAGTCAATAGAGGATCATATCGCCAGATGACTTTCTCTTTTCCTATCTTATCTGAAAGCCGCTTAAAAATTTCAATTCGTTTCTGTACGGCAGGTATATGGTTTTCAATATCTTCCCCATAAGGATTCAGGGTAAACTGAAAATAATATTTATAATCCTTCAATCCATCTAACCGATCTATCAAAGGATCCGGATTTTTTGTCCAAAAGACAATACAATCAATAACAGCCGGACTTAAATCTATCCTACTGACCATTTGGGGATTATACGGATTAGGGACTAATACATATTTTTCTTTAATCCTATTAAAAAACCATTCCGAATAAAAGGCCGGAATGTCCGTCCGCCTACTTGCACTTATGATCATACACTCGCTCCATATCAAATAAATTAGTTATGTTTGCAAAGCTAAATAAACAACTGTAATATAAACTATCCGGTTCTGTTAATTTATTGGATTTATAATCATATCCTATGAAATCTACTGATATTACCCGCGAAGAATTGTGGGCACAGCAAAACTTATCTGCGACGGAGATCGACTATTCTATCTGGGAACGTGACAGGTCTATGCTTCATCAAATGTCAAAGGTCAGTCACACTTGCACATTTGTTGTCGATGTATATAAATGCAAATACACCTTTGCCTCTTCCAATTTTGCTGATTTATTAGGATACGACCGCCATAAAATAGCCACTCTGGAGAAACAAGGAGATTATCTGGAATCACGTATTCATCCCGATGACCGCCAACAACTGGCAGACCTCCAAGTTCGGCTGGGACAATTCATCTATAGCCTTCCCGTCGAAAAACGAAATGATTATTGCAATATATATAGCTTTCGTATCCGCGACACCCGGCAACAATATATACGTGTCAGCAGCAAACAACAGGTTCTGGCACAAAGTTCCAGCGGAAAAGCATGGCTCATACTGGGGAATATGGATATATCTCCCAACCAGAAAGAATCCGGACAGGTGGATTGTACCGTTATCAATCTCAAAAACGGAGAAATATTCTCCCCATCCCTGTTAACCCGTCCGCACACAGACCTTACTTCACGGGAAATAGAAATATTATACCTTATACAACAAGGTTTTTTGAGTAAAGAGATAGCCCATCGGCTTTGTATCAGTATCCATACCGTCAATATCCATCGGCAGAATCTTTTACGCAAATTAGGAGTACAAAATTCTATAGAAGCGATAAAAGCGGGAATAGAATCCGGCTTGCTTAGTTAGAACAGATCTACTGCAGCCTCAAAATAAACGGATATTTTACGGCATCCATTCTACAACACCTGTTACCGGATGCTGTTTTCTCCATTCTTGAAAATCTGCATAATTTCTAATTCCATCCCGAATAACAGCTTGATAATACTCCACACCTATTATCTTTTCAGTCTCAGGCGTTTCATCTTTCAATTGCAAAATGGCCAACCTTGTTTCATCAGTCAGAAGTAGCCCGATCCGCTCAGCTACTTTTTCAAAATAACCGTCATAACGGGAACCTTTCCGAATGTGGATCATATCGATCTGCCAAAGTTCATCATCGGATTCCTGATACCAGGCATGCCACTCTACACATTCCTCAATAGTATGAAGCAGGTTTACACATTCTATTTTCCTGATAAACGGATTTTCTGCCAACTTAGCCATCGCCTGAAAACTACCAGACAAACTCAATAAAGAAGAATAAATATGAAAATCAATATCCCGGTGTTTCATCAATAAACCGGTACGCAAGGACCCTACCAGATTAACTTCTGCTCCTATACTCTCCCATGCCTGGATAATACCACTGTTTTCTACGATTTTCCAGGCTTTTTGTTGGTTCAGCCGCGCTATGTCGAGAATATTCATCTTTCATTTTTTTTATCAGCATGTAAAAGTAAAAAAAAGCCTTGATATATAGCTATAAATAACTATTTCATACCCGGAGATCCCAGACTAACTTTGCCCACCCTTTCGAATCTTTTTTAATGTAAAATGAGACAGTTATGATATTCAACAAAACAGAAGAACAGGAAAAACAATATCTACAACAGATACTGGAGATCATTAACGATACGATCAACAACACGGATAAGTCGGTTAAAGAACACGTTGACACCCTACAGGAACATAAAGACTATCTATGGTCGAACAAAGATATCGACCCTCACGAAATCCGCTCCATGAGAGAAAGTATCCTGAATCATTTTGCCCTGGGCGAGAACGTGATCGATAAGCGTAAACGATTGAGTAAGATACTGGACATCCCTTATTTCGGTCGGATAGATTTTTGCGAGAAGAAAGAAGGAAAGCTAACCACACCCATTTACATAGGAATACATACCTTTTACGACCCTCTAAGCCGTACCAACCTGATATACGATTGGAGGGCTCCGGTCTCAAGTATGTTTTACGACCATGAATTAGGAGAAGCATCTTACATCTCCCCGTCCGGTGAAGTTTACGGCAATATGTCACTCAAACGTCAATACCGTATCCGCAAAGGGCGGATGGAGTTCATGATTGAAAGTTCCCTGACCGTTCACGATGATATACTGCAAAAAGAACTCAGTGCCAACGCAGACGACAAAATGAAAAACATCGTCACCACCATCCAACGTGAACAAAACCGGATCATCCGAAATGAAGATGCCAACATACTTATCATACAGGGAGTAGCAGGTTCGGGTAAAACTTCCATCGCATTGCACCGTATCGCTTATTTACTCTACGCATTAAAAGGAAATATTTCATCAAAAGATATTCTTATTATTTCCCCCAACAAGGTTTTTGCCGACTATATCTCCAATGTTCTTCCCAAACTTGGCGAAGAGACCGTACCGGAAACCAGCATGGAACAAATCCTTTCCAGCATACTTTACAACAAATATAAATACCAAAACTTCTTCGAACAAGTATCGGAACTGCTGGAAAGACCGACTCCGGACTTTATTGAACGGATACAATATAAGTCTTCACCGGACTTCATTCTACAACTGGACAAGTTCATCCTTCACATAGAAAACACTTATTTTCATGCTACAGATGTAAAGCTAAACAGGTATATCACCATCCCGGCTGAATTCATAAAAGAACAGTTCAGACGATTCAACCGTTACCCAATGCGCCAACGTTTTGAGACGATGACAGAATATATTCTGGAAATGATGGCCATTCAATATAATTTCAGTGTAACTACTGCAGAGAAAAACCTGTTAAAAAAAGAAATAAAAAAGATGTTTGCCGGAAACAACGATCTGCAAGTATATAAAGACTTCTTTGAATGGGCCGGAAAACCAAAGATGTTCAAGACACGCAAAAACCATACACTGGAATATACAGACCTTGCCCCGCTTGCCTATCTTCATCTGGCATTGGAAGGGTATCCTCCCCATTCTCCCGTTAAACATCTGCTGATAGATGAGATGCAGGATTATCCTCCCATACAATATAAAATAATCCAAAAACTTTACTCCTGCCGGAAAACAATCCTTGGTGATGCATGCCAATCAGTCAATCCCTACGGGTCATCGACAGCCGAAATGGTTCAAAAAGTATTTGCAACAGGAGAAGTTATGAAACTTTGTAAAAGTTATCGCTCAACCTTTGAAATAACAGCTTTCACACAAAACATCCGACCGAATACCGACCTGGAACCTGTTGTACGTCATGGGGAACACCCCCGAATACTCCGATTTCAGAATTCAGAAAAAGAGATCGACAGCATTACCGAATTGATCTCCCTATTCAGGAAATCCAAATACAAATCACTCGGAATCATCTGCAAAACAGAAACACAAGCCAGAGAAGTAGCCGATAAGCTTCTGAAACATACAGATAATATTTACTTCCTGTCCAGTCAAAGTTCTGCCTTCGTGAAAGGCATTATCATCACTTCCTCCCACATGGCAAAGGGCCTGGAGTTCGACGAAGTGATCGTCCCCCAGGCTAATAATAAAAATTACTGCTCGGAAATTGACAAAAGCATGCTCTATGTGGCAGTAACACGGGCAATGCATAAATTAACAGTGACGTATTGGGGTAAACCTTGTGATTTTATCTATATTTCCCCAACACTAAAATCCTCTGACTTGAACCCACTATAATATCTTCCTGAAAAGGCGGTGAACTTCAAGACACAATAATCAGGATCGGTGACACCTTCTTTATAATACATCGTGTCACCGGGTTCCCAAATCATTTCCTTGCTTGCCGGATCTGTCAACACTTCAACCGTACCTTTCAACATAACTCCCCTGAAAAAACGTCTGTCACAAAAGTAAATACTGGCACGATTATTTTCCCGGAACTGTGCCACACGCATAGAGGAAGTATTGGTTGAAAAGTAAAATATCCGGATTCCTTCCCGGTTACGGGGCTGCAACATCGCTTTGATATTTGGAAATCCTTCCCGGTCGACCGAACCGAGGAATGCCACTTTTTGTTTATCGACGAGGTTTCCTATCGTCTTCTCTGAATCTCTCATAATTAAATTATTATTTGTTCTTGATATGGCAAAGGTATGGTAATGAGACTTTCGGGATACAACACAAAAAATGGAAGAAATGTCACTTTTTACGGTTTATGCGTTTTACGATATACCAAAGGTGTTTGGCCGGTATGTTCACGAAAAGAACGGACAAAATAGGAAACCGTATCATAATTAAGTGAAATGGCAATCCCGGATACAGGTATATCTGTATAGGTGAGCATTCTTTTTGCCTCTTCCATTACTTTGCGATGGATATACTGTTTGGCACTTACCTGCAGGGAAATCGTAACGATCTCATTCAGATAATTCGGAGTGATACATAACCTATCGGCATAATATCTGACAGAACGATGTTCTTTAAAAGACTGCCCGACATAATGAATGAATCGGCTGATATGAAGGTTACTGCTTTCTTTAGGAATGCTTTCCATCGTACCTTTTTCAATATAGATCCTGTCGAGCAGCATAAGTATTTCGTATAATTGCGCCCTCAATAAGTGATCTCCATGACGACCATACAAACCGATCTCTTCTTTTATATTGCTTACCAATGCAGCAAACGCTTGAAAAGAGATTCTTCCGGATGAAGCCTGGCTGCTGTTTTTCCGGGATTGAAATACGAAAGATGCTGGACAAACAAATCATCTTTAAAGAAAGAAGACAAAAACTCATTTTCAAAAATCAATGCATAACCATTCATAATATGATCTTTGTCCCAGTTACGTATTTCGCCGGGTTTAGAAAAAAACACATCGCCGGGGCAAGCTTCGTACAGCAGATTGTCGATAGAGAAATCACCTTTCCCCTCGGTAATAAACGTAATATCATGGTAGGTCAACGTATGAATAGTTCCGGTTTTCAGAAACTTTTTGATATCTTTTAGCTGGACAACATCTATCAATAGCTCACTACCGTATTTATTTTTATAGAACGTATATCGTGGTATTTCATTTTTCATGATCGCAAATATACCTATTTATCAATATCCGACGGTTTCTTTGCCAACAAATACTAACTTTATCGCGTTATAATAAGAAAAGATTGAAGGATGATTGTCAGGACGATATTAGATACAGACCTCTATAAGTTTACAACCTCGTATGCTTATATCAAACTGTTCCCTTATGCGATGGGACGTTTCAGTTTCAAAGACAGGGATGAAACAGAATATACGGAAGAGTTTCTGGAAAAGCTCAAAGCGGAGATCGATAACCTAAGCCGGTTAATACTCACGCATGAAGAACTGGAGTATATGACACGCAGCTGCCGGTTCCTGCCCCGCATTTATTGGGAATGGCTTTCCTCCTTCCGTTTCGATCCCGGAAAGATCGAAATCTATCTGGACGAGGCACATCACCTACATGTCGAAGTCGTAGACTATCTTTATAAAGTGACATTGTATGAAGTTCCTTTGCTCGCAATCATCTCCGAAATAAAAAATAGTTTTTCAGGAAATATAGCAGATCCCGAACTTATCATTTGTAAGCTCTCCGAAAAAACAGAACTCTCCAATGAACGGCAATTACCTTTCTCGGAATTCGGTACGCGCAGAAGATTTTCATTCGATGTACAAGATGCTGTAATCGGTTATCTCAGCAAAAATGCCCGATATTGTACCGGTACATCCAACTGTTATTTTGCCATGAAATTCGGAATGAAGATGATGGGAACGCATCCGCACGAATGGTTCATGTTTCATGGGGCACAATTCGGTTACAAACATGCCAATTACATGGCGCTTGAAAATTGGGTCAATGTGTATGACGGCGATCTGGGAATCGCCTTGTCCGATACATATACATCCGATATTTTTCTATCCAACTTCAGCCGCAAACAGGCAAAATTATTCGATGGCGTCCGATGTGATTCAGGAAATGAATTTGAGTTTATCGACAAACTGACTGCTCGTTATAAAGAATTCGGCATCGATGCAACCACCAAGACGATCGTATTCAGCAATGCACTCGACTTCGGGAAAGCACTGGAGATTCTCAACTATTGTCATGGAAAGATCAGATGTGCTTTTGGCATCGGAACGAACCTTACGAACGATACAGGTTTCAAGCCCTCCAATATCGTGATGAAATTATCCCAATGCAAAATGAATGTCAACCAGAAATGGCGGGAATGCGTCAAGCTATCGGATGATGTGGGCAAACACACGGGAAATCCACTCGAAGTGCAGGCTTGCCTGTACGAATTAGGATTAACGCCCTCTTTAATTTTATAAATAAAGAATTTAATATCTTCCGGTAGGCAGCGTAAAGGTTTCTTTATCCGTCAGATAACCATCCGCTGATTTCAGTCGTACTGAAAGGACTATCTCACCGGTTTTCAATTTTGGAGAAGCATGCAATGTGATCGTATAGCTCACCCGCTTATTCGGTTGTAACTGGCGGATCATAACAGGTTTGGACAGTTTCACATATTTACTGCCCTGCTCTATCTTAATAACAGGTTCGACATTATAAGCCGTTTGCCTACCTTCATTAGACAGAATAAACGAAATACGACAAGTTTCTCCCGCATCTACGATCTGATTATTGTTCCTGTCTTCCAAATAAATATCTTCTATAACGACATAAGGTAGTTGATACTCCCTGGCAGTTGTCGTGTTTCTGCTATTACGCTGATTTTGAGAAGCAGCCGCAGTAGCACCCAAAACCGTACCTCCAACCGAGCCCACAAACGACCCGATCGCTTCCCCACGATATCCCCCGGCTGCATGACCGATCACCGCACCGGTAACCGTCCCAGCCAGCATCCCGACTTGAGAACCAACAATCGTCCTTGATGTCGGATCCATCGTCGCACATCCCGTACAAACTACGGAAGCCATCAGTAACAGGATATAATTCTTCATGCCCATACTAATCAACGTTTTATTTATCCGCTAAAATACATACATTCAGCGAATAAAGCCTGATCAAAAACACGACAATATTCGTCTAAACAGAAAACAGAAGCTTGTATTTACCAACGATTGAAATGGATAATCTCCGGTTTATACTTATTTTTCGGAGTGTCGTCGTGTAAAGGATAGCCTATCGGAATCAGGTTCAGCGGAACGATCAATTCCGGTAAAGCCAATTGCTTACGGACAATCTCAACGCGATCTTCCTCCGGATAAACAGCAGTCCAGACAGCACCTAAGCCCATTGCCTCAGCCGCTAACAGTAAATTTTCCGTTGCAGCAGAACAATCCTGAATCCAGTATTCATCTTCCAGACCATTATAAGCTTTACTCAAATCACCGCATACAACAATAGCAGCAGATACCTTGGCAGCCATTTTCGCATAAGGTAATAGAGCCGCAAGCATGTCGAGCGTAGCCCGATCGTCGATCACGACAAATGCCCAGGGTTGTTTATTGACCGCGGACGGTGCGGACACGGCAGCCTTCACCAATATTTCAAGTTGTTCCCGGCTGACCGGCTGGTCAGTATATTGACGAACGCTTTTACGGCTCATTATCGATTTAAGCACAACTTCTTGTTCTGATTTTATAAGATTTGTATCCATACAATTATTCTTTATTACAACTCAACTAAGATCACTATATAGATAAAACGCCGGGAAGACTAATTTTGTTTTGTATCACCCAAAATCAATCCAGCGTCAGGTTAAATTCATCTTTCAGCTTGGCTAAGACCGGATTCACGCTCAATAAATGCTCAAACTTCTCCGTTGCCGTATAAGCCAGATGTTTTTCATTGGTTTCCACAATCCGTACACGCATCTGTATACGTGTATTCTTCAGTTGAACGCGCAGGTAGTTCAATAAATCCACACAGCCATTGCTCAGTTCATCCTGCTGGCCCGGATTGTGAACACCCACTTCAAAGAAATAATTCTCCTGCAAAACGGGCTTGCAATTGATCATGGTATTTTTCAGGTACACCTTCTTATCGATTATCCCGCTAGCAGCATAAGCATCCCAATAATGAACCAGATCTTCTTGCGAAAAAGGGGTTACCATTTCCTGTACGGTCCGGCTCTCTTGTTGTTTCATCTGGTTTTTCGGTTTTTCAACACCGATTTCTTTCAGGGAAGTACTCAAATGAGGCGGACGTGATGTTTTTTTAGGAGAAGAAGCCGAAGATCCTTGCGGAATAATGGTTGCCGATGAAGGCATGTTCGTCGTTATCACCTGCTCATTACCGCCATTCATTCCGGCAGTTTGCTGAGACATGTGATTAGCCATTTGCCCGGGCTGAACCTGCTGACGCATCGGTTGCCCCTGAGACACTGGCTGCGCCCCTTGAGAAACAGATTGTCCGGGAGCACCGGAAGCGATCGGTTCAATTACTCCTTTTTTTTTATCATCGACAGCTTGCCCGGCAGAACTTAACTGGCAAAGCTGGATAAGTGTCAGTTCTAGCAACAAACGTTTATTGCGGCTGGCACGATAATTCAGATCGCAGGAGTTTGCCAGTTCGATCGCCTTAAAAAGCAATTGATCCGGACAACGTTTTGCCATCTCCTTATATCGTTCGCGGATAGAGGCACCGACCTCAAATAATATCAGTGTCGCCTCATCCTTGCAGACCAGCAGATCACGAAAATGAGCCGCCAGACCGGTTATGATATTCTGCCCGTCGAAACCTTTGCTTAATATTTCATTCAGTATAAGAATAGATGAACGGACATTTCCTGCCAGAATAGCATCGGTAAGACGGAAATAATATTCATAGTCAAGCACGTTCAGGTTGTCGATAACAGCCTGATAAGTAATATTTCCGTTGGTAAAACTGACCACCTGGTCAAAGATAGACAAAGCATCACGCATACCTCCGTCAGCTTTTTGGGCGATCACATTCAATGCTTCCGGTTCCGCCGTTACATTTTCCTGTGAAGAGACATATTCGAGATGTTCCACCATATCCGTTATTGAAATACGGGAAAAATCATAAATCTGGCAACGCGACAAGATGGTTGGCAGCACTTTATGTTTTTCGGTAGTAGCCAGAATAAACAAGGCATGATGAGGCGGTTCTTCCAGTGTCTTCAAAAAAGCGTTGAAGGCCGCCGAACTTAACATGTGTACCTCATCGATAATAAAAACCTTATATTTCCCGATAGCGGGCGGAATACGCACCTGATCGATCAGCGAACGGATATCGTCCACAGAGTTATTAGACGCGGCATCCAGTTCGTGGATGTTATAAGAGCGTTGCTCATTAAACGCCTGACACGATTCACATTCATTGCAGGCTTCTCCGTCGGCTGTCGGATTCAGGCAGTTGATCGTCTTAGCAAAGATACGTGCACATGAAGTTTTCCCGACACCACGCGGTCCGCAAAAAAGATAGGCATGAGCGAGCTTGTTACTTTGTATTGCATTTTTTAGTGTAGTGGTAAGAGACTTTTGCCCTACAACACTACGAAAAGTAGAGGGGCGGTATTTTCTTGCCGATACAATATAATTGTCCATTCTTTGCTTTTTTATTAACAACACAAAGATATACAAAATAATTCATTTATCTTTGCGAAAACGAAGTTCCATGTCACGCATAAAAGACTTTTACAACAAGTATCTATCCAGGATAAATGCCTATTGGCTGGTTATCATCGGATTTCTGATCCTCACTTTTACGGTGGGCGACAGCAATTTGTATAAGCGGTATACGTATGACGAAAAAATCCGCAGCCTGGAAAGAGAGATCAAACATTATCAGAAAGAAATTGAGATAAACAGTAAAAAACTGAACGATCTTCGCACTGACAAGGAAGGTCTGGAACGGTTCGCCCGTGAAGAATATTTCATGAAGAAACCGAACGAAGACGTCTATATCATCAAAAAGAAATAATGAATCAAAAAGCAAGAACAATCATTTTCAATATTGCCGGTTTACTGATACTGGCAGGTGCCGTTTTATTCCTTACCAAGTGGTTTCTGGCACCCTATCTTTTCGCTGTAGGTGCCGCCGGCATGGCGGTCTGTTTCCTGACATTGCCCACTAAAGAAATGGAGTTTCGCGAACGTCGTCTGCACCGCTTCAACATAATCGCTTCCGTTCTGATGATCTGCGCCTCCGGGCTAATGTTCAAGGATATGAAAGAATGGGTGATCTGCCTGACAATTGCCGCCGTCCTGTTACTTTACTCGTCATTCGTATCCGGAAAAAAGAAATAAATCTCCAATTTTTCCCCACAACATTTTTTCATGTGGGGACTTTTACCCACTGCAATGGGGATAAAGCCCCACCCCGGTGGGGGAAACACCCCACCGGGGTGGAACATTTTCTTTACCTTAGCAGAAATAACACGTAAATACATAAAAAAAGCCGTTACAATATGCAACAGCTTTTTCTATATATTATTTTAATCTCTTACTTTCCGCTGGAATAGCTCTTATTCAATAAGTCGATCAATTCATTTGTGATATCGTAAGCATCGCCGGCCAATAAAATATTATCTTCTGCCGTATTGCTGAAAATTACCTGATATCCTTTATCCTTATTATATACTTTCAATTTTGAAACAACAGTATCACGAAGCTGTTCGTTCAATTTCTGACGTTCCAACAATAAATCCTGTGATAATTTAGCATCCAGATCTTTCAGTTCCTGCTCTTTTTTCATCAAACGTTCCTGTTCCTGTTGTGCTCTTTCACGAGTAAGGAAGGCATTATTTTCCATTTTACGATAGAACTCCTGCACTTCGGTTTGTAAGGTACGTGCCTGCTGCGTTACATTTGCACGTGAATTTTCTTCTTTTTTCAGGAGCTGTTCGTTCAGATCCTTGAAATAATTATAATTAAGCAAAAGCGAATCAACATTCACATAAGCGATAGGGAGCAGACTGGTAGTATCACCATCTCCGGATGCAAATGTTTTTGTTACTGTCGATTCTTTCTTGTCGGAAAATTGCATTATGAACAATATCACGACAGCCACCGCGAGCACACCATTAATTACGTAGTTAATGTTCTTCATAAAGTGTAAATTAAATCCTTATTTTATTCTTCTGTTTCTTTTACTCTATCATATAGATTCTTTTGCCTGGCCTGTTCCCGGTCTTGCGTCTTGGCACAATGTATACCTTTTTTACCTAGTGCTCTGTTACCTCCCACATGCGTATTCGGGAACCTTCCCCCTTTCTTGAATATCACTTTTATAGCAAGTAACACAACACAAATAACAAGAATTATGACCGTAAGCAATATCGTTGTAAGCATTTTCTCTATATTTGTGGACGCAAATATAAGAGTTTAAGTGATTATAAAGTATCTTTTTGGTATTTAATTCTACTTTTTTTCATACATAACTCAGAAAACGATCACATTATTAACTATAGAGTAACATCTGTAATATATTGTAACATTATGAAGATTACTGACTTAAAGCCTGAAATCGTTTGGAAGTTCTTCCATCAGGTAACACAAGTGCCCCGCCCTTCAAAGAAGGAAGGCAAAATGATCCAATATCTGGAATCGTTCGCTAAAGAGTATAAAATCGTCCTGAAAAAAGATACAGCCGGAAATATCCTGATGTCGAAACCGGCAACGCCCGGATATGAAAACCTGCCGGTCGTTATCCTACAGTCTCATATGGATATGGTTTGCGAAAAAAACAACGGAACAGTTCACGACTTCGACAACGATCCGATCGAAACAATCGTCGACGGTGACTGGCTGCGTGCCAACGGAACGACACTGGGTGCCGACAACGGTATCGGTGTAGCTGCCGAACTCGCCATCCTGGCTTCCGACGATATCGAGCACGGACCGATAGAATGCCTGTTCACTGTTGACGAAGAAACCGGTCTGACCGGAGCGAAAGCACTTGAAAAAGGATTCATGACCGGCGATATCCTGCTGAATCTGGATAGCGAAGACGAAGGGGAAATTTTCATGGGTTGTGCCGGAGGAAAAGACACGCAGGCTGTGTTCCATTGCGAGCAACGTGCAACCAATCCTAATATGTTATATTTCAAAATCAATATTAAAGGATTGAACGGCGGACATTCCGGAGGTGAGATTCATAAAGGATTGGGTAACGCCAATAAGGTATTGGTTCGCTTCTTATATTTACTGAACAATGAAGCGGATTTCACCCTATGTTCTATCGAAGGAGGAAATTTACGCAATGCCATTGCCCGCGAAGCACACGCAGTGATCGGTCTGTATCCGGAAGATAAAGAACAGGTTCGCGTCCTGCTCAACAACTATACTGCCGATATAGAAAATGAACTGAAACATGTCGATCCGAACGTGCAGATCACCATGGAATCGACTGACCGTCCGGAATTCTGCATAAGCAATTTCGATATGGAAAAGGTTATCTGGGCATTACATGCCTGTCCTCATGGCGTGATCGGTATGAGTCATGACATCGAAGGCCTGGTAGAGACTTCCACCAACCTGGCTTCCGTAAAAATCAAACAGGATGCGGAATCAGAAATGTTCATCATCACAGTAGGAACCAGCCAACGCAGTTCCATCGAGTCATGTAAGAATATGATCGCCAACCAGGTGGCTTCCGTATTCAAACTGGCCGGTGCTGTCGTTACTCATGGCGACGGTTATCCGGGATGGGCTCCGAATCCGGATTCTAAAATCCTGAAAGTAGCACAGGATACTTATAAACGTTTATTTAATAAGGATGCCAAAATCATGGCCATCCATGCCGGACTGGAATGTGGTTTATTCCTCGAAAAATATCCTAATCTGGATATGATTTCTTTCGGACCGACATTAAGAGACGTTCACTCACCGAACGAACGGATCGAAATAAAAACCGTCGGTTTGTGGTGGGCACATCTTTTGGAATTATTAAAAAGCGTACCGGCAAAATAAATTTTAATATTCTACGTTATAGAAAGAGGATTAACACTTTAATCGTGTTTTTCCTCTTTTTTTATGTTAATGCCTGAAAACATTCTTTATAAATCGTTTGTTTATAAAGAAACAAGAACACAAAGGCATACATTTTAACATTTAGGAAAAATGAAAAAAATTACAGCGCCGTTGCTGATCATATGTACTCTTTTACTCAACCTGTTGGCTGGATGCGACGGGCTGGACGAAAATTATTCGACCAATCCGAATCACCGGTTGAGTTTTTCGACAGATACCTTATCTTTTGATACAGTCTTTACAACGATCGGTTCCGTTACAAAACAATTCATGGTTTACAACAGAAACAACGAACCACTGAATATAGAAAGAATAATACAAGCCTCACCTGCTAGCAGCGGATTCCGTATCAACGTGGACGGACGCAAAGGGGACAATTTTGACAATGTTAGGATTGCTGCCAAGGACAGTATGTATATATTTGTAGAAGTAACTGTCAACCCTACCGGCAAAGATCAACCGTTATTAATTCAGGATTCCATACGATTCAATTACAATAGTGTGACGCAAACAGTGCTATTGGAAGCATGCGGACAGGATGTTAAACTGATCAAAGGTGGCCAGACATTGAGTGAAGATACACAACTGACAGCAGAACGCCCGTATCTGATATACGATAGTTTGATGATCGATAAAGGCGTAACCGTAAATATAGAAGAAGGAACAATCTTTTATATGCACGACAAGGCCAAAATCATAGTCGATGGCACAGTTATCGCCAACGGCACAATAGAGAAACCGATCATCTTCCGTGGCGACCGTCTTGATTTCATTCTGGACGACCAACTTCCATACGACCGCACACCAGGACAATGGGGAGGCATCATTTTCAAAAAAGAAAGTTTTGACAATGTATTTAATAATGTAATAGTACGAAACGGAAACAACGGCATTACGTGTGAAGCCTCAGATCCCGAAAAGTCCAAATTAAAGATCAATAATTCTCAGGTCACCAATATGGACGGAAATGTTTTGACGGCTATCAACAGTAATATAGAAGCTACGAACTGCGAGTTTACGAATGCCACAGTAGACGTCGTTCTGTTAAATGGCGGCAAATATAGTTTTACTCACTGCACGCTGGCTAACTATATATCTGCCAAAAGCAGGCATTCCACTGTTCAGGAAGGAGAACCGAGTTTCACTTTGCGATTAATAGACAATGCTGTCGATAATAAAATAGGTCCGTATGATCTATTGCAGGCCAATTTCGATAATTGTATCATCGATGGTAGTCTGGGAGCCGGTAAAGAAATTGAAATTTCATCAGGAACCAAAACTACTTTATTAAGAAATAACAATCAGAAATATCATTTCAACCATTGCGTAGTTATGATGGACCAGAACGATAGTGAAAATTTTACCGACGTCATTTTTATTAAAGGAAAAGACGACAGTAAAATGGAATACAAAATGACCGGCGGAAAAACGAACAAATTCATGTATGACTTCCGCCCCGGTAAAGAAACGACTCCGGGTGTCGGTAAAGCAGACTTATTCATTTCACAAAAATATCCGATTGACCGGAACGGCGTCAACCGGTTAACGAACAACGGCCCGGATATCGGAGCTTACGAGTTTGTACCTCTGGAAGAAGATGAAAAATAAAAACAATTATATATGACCAGAACCTTAACTATACTCATTTACGTTCTAGCCTTTCTCTCCTATCCGGCAAATGCCCAATCCGGATTCAGAGTTATGAGTTATAACGTAGAGAACCTGTTCGACACAGAAGACAATCCGGACAAGAACGACAACGACTTCCTCCCGTCAGGCAACCATCACTGGACACGCGGACGGTATTACCATAAACTCCAGCAGCTAGCAAAAGTGATCAGTGCCGCAGGTGAATGGGATACACCCGCCTTAATCGCTCTTTGTGAAGTGGAAAATGATTCCGTCCTGACCCATTTGCTCAACCGAACACCATTAAAACTGCAACAATACCGATATTGTATGACACATGGTTCAGATATAAGAGGTATAAATTCTGCTCTTCTCTACCAACGGGATCGGTTCGGCTACATCGGCCACAAAGAACATCCGGTTATCTTTACGCACAAAAAACATAAACAAACCCGTAATATTCTCCATGTATGGGGAAAGGTCATCACGTCCGACACTTTAGATGTATTCGTCTGCCATCTCCCGTCACGCTACGGAGGTGAAAAAGAGAGCGAAGCAGACCGCTTCGACGCTGCCCGAACATTACGTGAACTTTGCGACTCCTTACTGAGAATCCGCACAAATCCTCAAATCCTGATTATGGGTGACTTCAACGATACACCGGAAAATACCAGCATCACACAAATACTGGCTGCCGAAAAAATCACCACAAGAACGGAAGCGAACAAACTTTATAACCTTTTCGCCGATCCCCACGTCCTGAATCATCCGGGAACACACAAATACCAGGGTGAATGGAATCAGCTCGACCATATCATTGTTTCCGGAAATCTGCTCGATAAAAAATCCACCATGCATGTTGCCCCCGGAAGCAACCGGATATTCATACCGCCTTTCCTGCTTACCGAAGATAAGACCTGGCATGGCAAACGTCCTTTCCGAACCTATTATGGCTTTAAATATGAAGGCGGTTACAGCGATCATTTACCGCTCATTACCGACTTTTTACTATCTTTGCCTGATAAAGATTTGAATTAAAGCAAACATGCAGAAACATCATATACTGGCTGGATTTCTTTTCTTAGCCGGAATTACAAGCATTACAGCCGAAGCGCAGCAACTTCGCAAACCGATGGATCATCCGGTCTTGCTTAGCGGCAACTTCGGAGAGTTAAGAAGCAATCATTTTCACTCAGGAATAGATTTCAAAACACAAGGAGTGGAAGGGAAACCGATACATTCCGTGCAAGACGGTTATGTTTCGCGCATATCAGTCAGTCCGTGGGGATACGGTAACGGATTATATATCACACACCCGGACGGTACAACGACTGTTTACGGACATCTACAGAAATTCTCCCCGAAGATCGCAGCCTATGTTAAAAATAAACAGTATGAATCAGAGAGTTTCAATGTAAACCTGGCACTCACTCCCGATGAATTGCCGGTCAAGGAAGGCGAACTGGTCGCTTTAAGCGGAAATACCGGCAGTTCCGGCGGTCCTCACCTCCATTTCGAAGTGCGCGATACGGAAACAGAGGAGCCGATGGACCCGATCGAGTATTATAAAGAGCTGATACAGGACACCAAACCTCCCCGGATACAAGGTATCATGATCTGTCCTGTAGAAGGAAAAGGCGTGGTAAACGGTAGCCGCCGGAAACTGGAACTAAAGCCCGTCACCGCCAAGAACGGCAAACAAACATTGACAGGAAAGATCGAGGCATGGGGAGAGATAGGACTGGCGATAAAAGGTTACGACTACATGGATAATACCTCCAATATCTATGGTGTCAAAGAGATCACGCTGACAGCAGACAGCCAGGTCATCTATCATAGCAACCTGGACCGTTTTGCTTTCGATGAAACCCGATATCTGAACAGTTTCACAGACTTTGAGGAATGGAAAGAGCATCGCTCTTTCTATATGAAAAGCTTTGTCGATCCGGGTAACCGCCTGCGGTTCATCGAAAGTATTAACCGCGGTATCCTGACGGTCGATGAACCCCGTACGTATCATTTAACCTACCGTCTGGCAGATGCATTCGGCAACACCACCCAGCTAACCCTCCGGATTGAAGGGAAAGAGCAGCCTATACCGGAAATCGACACGGATAATACCGAACTTTTCCATTGGTGGAGTGACAACCGTTTCGGAGCCAAAGGAATCCGCCTGACAATCCCGAAAGGAAATCTCTATGACGACCTGTATTTCCGCTATTCGGTAAAAGAAGACAGCACAGCATTGGGAGCCGTACATACATTACATAATAAACCGGTCGCCTTACACAAATCAGCCAAACTCTCCCTACGCCTGCAGACAGATACATTGGAAAACAAACAACAATACGGAATTGTCCGCCTGCAAAACGGACGCAGGTCATGGACCGGAGGCGTTTACCGCAACGGTTGGATCGATGCAGATATACGCGAAATGGGCAGCTATACGCCAGGACAAGACATTATACCTCCGACTATTACGCCGCTCAATCCCGCCACATGGGTCAGCAAGCAAGCCATTTCATTCAGGCTATCGGACAATCTGAGCGGCGTACAAACATACCGGGGAGAAATCGACGGACAATTCGTCTTATTCGAGATGAACAGCCAATCCGTTATCACTTATCACTTCGATAAAGAGCGGCTGTCGAGAGGGAAACACACATTGGAACTGGTCGTAACAGACGCCTGTGGAAATCAAACCTCTTATACTTATCCGTTTACATGGTAAGAAATAACTTGTCTTTTTTCTTGAAAATAAGGATGCAAGCCATTGTTTACAACAATTAATTTGTATCTTTGTTTTCTCATAAATTAAGAAATAACACATTATAAATGCAAGATATTTGGGTATGGAAAACAACGAACTGTTAGAAATGGTAAGAAGTAAAGCTCAAAGCTGGCTTACCAAAAGCTATGATGCCGAAACAAAAGCAAAAGTACAGGAATTGCTGGACAATGAAGATCCGACAGAACTGATCGAATCATTCTACAAAGACCTTGAATTTGGTACAGGAGGTTTAAGAGGTATCATGGGTGTAGGAACCAACCGTATGAATATTTATACAGTCGGTGCCGCTACACAAGGTTTGTCAAATTATCTGAAAAAAGAATTTGCCAACCTGGATCAGATCAAAGTTGTTATCGGACATGACTGCCGTAACAACAGCCGTAAGTTTGCCGAAATATCGGCCGACATCTTCTCTGCTAATGGTATCAAAGTTTACATGTTTGAAGACCTTCGCCCGACACCGGAAATGTCTTTCGCTATCCGTAAACTGGGATGTCAGAGCGGTATCATCCTGACAGCATCCCATAACCCGAAAGAATATAACGGCTACAAAGCCTATTGGGACGACGGTGCACAGATGATCGCTCCGCACGACCGTAACACGATTGCTGAAGTAAACAAGATCCGCAACGCCAGCGATATCAAATTCAAAGGAAATAAAGAGCTGATCGAAATCATCGGTTCGGAAATCGACAACCTGTACATCGACGCTTTGACAACGATTTCCCTTTCTCCGGAAGCGATCAAACGTCATCACGACATGAAGATCGTTTACACTCCGATCCACGGAACCGGGGTAAAGATCATTCCGGCTACATTGAAAGCATTCGGATTCACCAATGTCATCCATGTTCCCGAACAGGATGTGGTAAGCGGTGATTTCCCTACGGTAATCTCTCCGAACCCGGAAGAACCGGCAGCATTGGCCATGGCTGTTGAAAAAGCAAAAGAAACAGATGCAGACCTGGTACTGGCTTCCGACCCGGATGCAGACCGCGTAGGTGCCGCCGTAAAGAACAACGACGGTGAATGGGTTTTACTGAATGGTAACCAGACTGCATTGATGTTCGTTTATTACCTGATCACCCGTTGGAAAGAACTGGGTAAAATCAACGGTAAGGAATATATCGTAAAAACAATCGTTACCACAGAGCTGATCCGTACGATCGCCGAACGTAATGGGGTCGAACTATACGACGTTTACACAGGCTTCAAATGGATTGCCGACGTAATGAAGAAAAACGAAGGAAAGAAAAACTATATCGGTGGCGGTGAAGAAAGCTACGGATTCCTTTGCGAAGACTTCGTTCGCGATAAAGATGCCGTTTCAGCATGTGCTATTCTGGCAGAAATCGCTGCATGGGCGAAAGATCAGAATATTACCATGTATCAGTTGTTACAGAATATTTACGTACAATACGGTTTCTCTAAAGAAAAAGGTATCTCTGTCGTGAAAAAAGGTAAGAGCGGTGCTGAAGAGATCGAAGCCATGATGAAGAACTTCCGCGAAAATCCGTTACAGGAAATCGCAGGTTCAAAAGTATCTTTGTTCTATGACTATGCATCTCTGAAAGGTTACAGCTACAGCGACAACGAGACAATCACTTTGGATATGCCGACAACATCCAACGTGCTGCAATATTTCACTGAAGACAATACGAAAGTATCTATCCGTCCTTCAGGTACAGAGCCGAAGATCAAATTCTACTGCGAAGTTCATTCCAAAGTAAACAGCCTGGAAGATCTGCCGGAAGCAGAAAAAGCTGCCGAAGAAAAGATCAACCAGATCAAAGCTTCTCTGGGAATCTGATCGGATAACCGGATCAAGATAAAAAACAGGGCAGGAAGTTCGACTTCCTGCCCTGTTTTTATTTCCTACCGGTCATATTAAGACTCCACCTTCGGTAAAGATCAAAGATTATCTTTACCGAAGCAAAGAGGTAAAAGAGATGCCGCACTCGGCGCCACTACCACTTCCTTCGTCCCACAAAGCAATACCTTCACCGGTCTGTTATAACGTTGTTCCGTCTCCAGCAAAACCTGGCGACAAGCACCGCAGGGAGAAATACTTTCTACCTGTTTGCCACCTGTAGACGCTGCGATAGCCAAAGCAACCACAGGTACGTCCGGATACTGATGTCCGGCATGAAACAAGGTTACCCTTTCCGCACACAGACCGGAAGGATAAGCCGCATTTTCCTGATTACTGCCCGTCACAATCGTCCCATCGGCCAACAACGCAGCCGCACCGACATGAAATTTCGAATAAGGTGCATACGATTGTCCGGTTGCTTTCAGGGCAGCATTCACTAAAGGCAATTCCTCATCCGGGACTTCGTTCAGCGAATATACTGTTATTGGGGTTTCCAGTTTGATTTCTTTCATAAGCTCAATGATTAGACAAACAAAGATAGTAAATTTGTATCTTTGTCCGATAAAATACGAATAATTCCAATCAGTATATGCAAATACCTCTGCTCACACCTCAAAAAGACCCGATGGGTGCGGCTATCGCCGATTATTTCGCTAACGGTAAAGCCAGTAAACTGCGCGTTTTCTCTTCCATGTTCGACGAAGATGAGATTCCGGTAAAACAGTTGTTTCGTAACTTCGAAGAAATGCCCGCACTCGAACAGGAAGCCCTCCGGATAAGTTCCGGTAACATTCTCGATGTCGGAGCCGGAAGCGGTTGCCATTCGCTGGCATTACAGGAAATGGGCAAGACAGTCAAAGCGATCGATATATCTCCATTATCTGTTGAAACGATGCAACAAAGAGGAGTAAAAGAGGTTAGCCTGGAAAATTTCTTTAGCGAACAGTTCCACGGTTCCTTCGATACGATCCTGATGCTGATGAACGGTTCGGGAATCGTTGGAAAGATCAGTAATCTTCCGGTTTTCTTCGACGCATTAAAGCGCCTGCTTGCTCCGGGAGGCTACGTGTTAATGGATTCCTCCGACCTGCGTTACCTCTTTGAAGACGAAGACGGTAATCTCGATATAGACATGGAAGACGACTATTATGGTGAAGTAGATTTTCGTATGAAATATAAGAATATAAAAGGCGACCGCTTCGACTGGTTATATCTGGATTTTCAAACGCTCTGCCTGCACGCTGCCAACAACGGGTTCAAAGCGGAAAAGATACAGGAAGGTGAACATTATGATTATCTGGCTAAAATTAGCAGTATATAAACCTGCTTTTTATAGATTATTTAGAAGAATAATATATCCAGCTTCATTATCTTTGCGAAAATAAATACTTTAGAGAGCTCTTTTATGAAACTAACGATACGTATTTTTTGCCTTTTATTTTTCATTGCGACATTTGCGGAAGCAGCAACCCAGAGGAAAATACCTTCCTACGAAAAATATATAAAGACATACAGCGCCCTCGCTGTGGAACAACAAAGGCAACACCGGATTCCAGCCAGTATCACACTCGCACAGGGACTACTTGAATCCGGAGCCGGACAAAGCGATCTGGCACGCCGTTCAAACAACCACTTCGGTATCAAATGCCACTCAGACTGGCGTGGCGGACGTGTATATCATGATGATGATTTACGCGGTGAATGTTTCCGGAAGTACAAACGGGTGGAAGATTCGTATGAAGATCATTCCAAATTCCTGAAACGCTCACGTTACGAATCGCTGTTCCGTCTGAAGATCACCGATTATAAAGGATGGGCGAGAGGCCTGCAGAAATGCGGTTACGCAACCGACCGTGCCTATGCCAATAAACTGATCAAAGTGATTGAGGATTACGAACTTTATCGTTACGATTCCGGGAAAATACAGAAAACGACACATCAGGAAAAGAAGAAAGAAAAATATCCGTCGGTCAACTACACGATATACAGAACCTTCGGGCTGTTGTATGTCTATGCAAAAGAGAACGACAGTTTCGACCAGATCGCACGCAATCTGGACTTCAGCGTCAGAGAACTGAAAAAATACAATGAGGTGCCGGAAGACTTCCCATTGCAGAAAGGCGATATCGTCTATCTGGAAAAGAAGAAGAAAAAGGCAGACAAGCCTAATTACGACCATGTTGTACAGATCGGAGAATCCATGCACACCATTGCACAGAAATACGGAATACAGATTAAGAGCCTGTATAAGATGAATAAAAAAGACAAAGATTACGTTCCTGAAGAAGGAGATGTGCTTAAACTTAGATAAGTAACATAAAAAAATAGTATCTTTGCAGCCAAATATGTAAAAACAATGAGTGACCAACGTTACAACCTGCGCGGTGTATCCGCTTCAAAAGAAGATGTTCACAATGCGATAAAGAACATCGACAAGGGAATATTCCCTAAAGCATTTTGTAAGATCATCCCCGATATATTAGGCGGTGATCCTGAATATTGCAACATTATGCACGCTGACGGAGCCGGAACGAAATCATCCCTGGCTTATATGTACTGGAAAGAAACCGGAGATCTGTCTGTGTGGAAAGGTATAGCTCAGGATGCACTGATCATGAACATCGACGACTTGCTGTGTGTAGGCGCAGTAGACAATATACTCGTTTCTTCCACTATCGGACGCAATAAACTGCTAATCCCCGGCGAAGTCATCTCCGCCATTATCAACGGAACGGACGAACTGCTGGCCGAACTGCGCGAAATGGGCGTAGGTTGCTATGCAACCGGAGGCGAGACTGCCGATGTGGGCGATCTGGTTCGTACCATCATTGTAGACAGTACCGTAACCTGCCGCATGAAACGGTCGGATGTGGTTGACAACAGTAATATACAGGGTGGAGACGTAATTGTCGGCATGGCTTCTTACGGACAATCTACCTACGAAAAAGAATATAACGGCGGAACCGGCAGTAATGGCCTGACCTCTGCCCGTCACGACGTATTCGCCAAATATCTGGCAAGCAAATATCCGGAAAGCTATGATGCAGCCGTTCCTGATGAATTGGTTTATTCAGGCGGACTGAAACTGACCGACAAGATCGAAGAACTGGGTATCGACGCCGGAAAACTGGTACTGTCTCCTACCCGCACCTATGCTCCTGTGATCAAAGTGTTGCTGGATAAACTGCGTCCGCAGATACACGGTATGGTACACTGTTCCGGCGGAGCACAGACCAAAGTAATGCACTTTGTAGAAAATAAACGTGTGACAAAGAACAACCTGTTCCCTGTCCCTCCCCTTTTCCGTATTATTCAGGAACAGAGCGGAACGGACTGGAGCGAAATGTATAAAGTGTTCAACATGGGCCACCGCATGGAAATTTACCTATCGCCCGAACATGCAGAAGAAGTGATCGGCATTGCCAGAAGCTTCAATATCGACGCACAGGTTGTAGGCTTCGTAGAAGAAGCAGATAAAAACGAATTGATCATTGAAAGCGAAAAAGGTCGCTTCGTATATTAATCTGATAAATGGCCGATAATAATTTATTAGGAAGACTAGACGGATTAGTAAGCCGTTTTGAAGAAGTCGGGACACTGATCACCGACCCGGCAGTGATTGCCGATATGAAACGGTTTGTAAAACTCAACAAAGAGTACCGCGATCTGGAGAAGATCGTGGTTACCCGCAACGAATATGTCAATACTTTAAACGGAATAAAAGAAGCACGCCAACTGCTGGAAACGGAACAGGATCCCGAAATGAGGGAGATTGCCCGTGATGAGTTGGATGCCTGCAACGCCCGTATCCCGGAACTGGAAGAAGAGATCAAGCTGTTGCTTGTCCCCAGCGATCCGGAAGACGACAAGAATGCCATCGTTGAAATACGCGGCGGAACGGGAGGCGATGAGGCCGCCCTTTTTGCCGGCGATTTATATCGTATGTACATGAAGTACTGCGAAACCAAAGGTTGGAAAGTAGCTCTGTCGAGTTGCAGCGAAGGTTCGTCGGGCGGATATAAGGAAATTATCTTTACCGTCAGCGGTGAAAAAGCATACGGTACACTTAAATATGAATCGGGTGTACACCGCGTTCAGCGCGTGCCCAGCACCGAAACCCAGGGACGTGTACATACTTCTGCAGCCACCGTGGCTGTGCTCCCCGAAGCAGACGAGTTTGATGTTGAAATTAATGAAGGTGAAATTAAATGGGATACTTTCCGTTCGGGAGGTGCCGGCGGCCAGAATGTGAACAAGGTCGAATCGGGCGTACGTTTGCGTTATGTCTGGAAAAACCCGAACACCGGCGTGAGCGAAGAGATCCTGATCGAATGTACGGAGACACGCGACCAACCGAAAAACAAGGAACGTGCACTCACCCGCCTGCGTTCTTTTATCTACGACAAAGAACATCAGAAATACCTGGACGACATTGCCAACAAACGTAAGACAATGGTTTCGTCGGGCGACCGATCCGCGAAGATCCGGACATACAACTATCCGCAAGGACGTATCACCGATCATCGTATCAACTACACGATCTATAATTTATCAGCTTTCATGGATGGCGACATACAATCCTGCATCGACCAACTGACCGTAGCCGAAAATGCAGAACGTCTGAAAGAGGCCGAACTATAACAATTTCACTATTTGACACAAGACAAGATGAACAAGCAACAATTATTCGAAAACATTAAAAAGAAACAATCTTTCCTTTGCGTTGGATTGGATACAGATATAAAAAAAATCCCGCAGCATTTACTTTCTGAAGAAGATCCTATCTTTGCTTTTAACAAGGCGATCATCGACGCTACAGCCGACTATTGCGTGGCTTACAAACCGAACCTGGCTTTCTATGAAAGTCTGGGAGTTAAAGGAATGCTCGCGTTTGAAAAGACAGTCACTTACCTGCGTGAAAATTATCCGGACCAGTTCATTATCGCCGACGCAAAACGTGGCGACATCGGTAACACATCCGAGATGTATGCCCGTTCTTTCTTCGATCACATCAAGGTAGACGCCGTTACGGTGGCCCCTTATATGGGTGAAGACAGCGTGAAACCGTTCCTGATTTATCCGGAAGCATGGGTAATCCTGCTGGCATTGACCTCCAACAAGGGTTCACAGGATTTCCAGATGACGGAAGATGCCAATGGCGAACGTCTGTTTGAAAAAGTATTGAAGAAGTCGCAGGATTGGGCTACCGACGAACAGATGATGTACGTTGTCGGTGCAACTCAGGGGAAAATGTTCCTCGATATCCGTAAACAGGCTCCCAACCATTTCCTGTTGGTACCGGGTGTCGGTGCACAGGGAGGCAGTCTGCAGGAAGTTGCCCAATACGGCATGAACGATCAGTGCGGTTTGCTTGTTAATTCTTCACGTGCGATCATTTACGTAGACAAATCGGAGAATTTCGCATCATTTGCCCGTGAAGCGGCACAGGCAGTACAACGTGAAATGGCAGGATATCTGCATGATAAAGGAATTATTCCCTGCAAAGCATAGGCTATCCCAATAATTTTCACCATTTTTGCAAACTGCTTTATTCTTAATGGAGCAGTCTCAATTCAAATACAATATAACAAAATAAGTAATGGAGTTATCAGCCCAACAAATAGCGGACTTTCTTGGTGGAACCGTTGATGGCAACCCAGAAGTGAAAGTCAGCAACTTCTCAAAAATAGAAGAAGGACAACCCGGAACACTGACGTTCCTGGCAAATCCTAAGTACGAACATTATATCTATAATACAGAAGCGAGCATTGTTCTGGTAAATAACGACTTTTCTCCGGCTGAACAGATTACTGCAACTTTAGTAAAAGTAGAAAATGCCTATTCTGCTCTTGCTATGTTACTCAATCTGGTAGAACAGTCAAAACCTAAAAAGACCGGAGTTTCCTCAACCGCATTTATCGCAGCCTCAGCCATACTGGGAGACGATTGCTTTGTCGGCAATTTTGCCTATATCGGGGATAATGTCAGATTGGGTAAGAATTGTCAGGTATATCCCAACGCATATATCGGGGATAATGTAACTATCGGAGATAACTGCATTCTTTATCCGCACACGACTATTTACAACGGATGTAAGATCGGAAGCAACTGCATCCTGCATGCCGGTTCGGTAATCGGTTCGGACGGATTCGGATTCGCTCCCGAAGGAGAAAATTACAAGAAGATCCCGCAGCTGGGAAACGTCATACTGGAAGACAACGTAGAAGTCGGAGCCAACACGACGATCGACCGTGCCGTAATGGGTTCTACCATCATTCATAAAGGAGTGAAACTGGACAACCTGGTTCAGATCGCCCATAATGTGGAAGTTGGAGAAAATACGGTAATGGCAGCCCAGGTAGGTATAGCCGGTTCTGTTAAGATCGGCAGTCACTGTATGTTCGGCGGCCAGGTAGGTCTGGCAGGACATATCCATATTGCCGACCATGTAGTATTCGGTGCCCAGGCAGGTGTGATCAGCGACATTAAGGAAGCAAAAACCGTTTTGGGTGCTCCTGCTATCGATGCGAAAAACTTCATGCGTTCGAGTGCCATATTCAACCGTCTGCCGGATATGTACCGCACGATGGGACAGTTACAACGCGAAATCGAACAATTAAAGAAAGAAATCAATAAATAATTATATAATATGCAGAAACAAAAGACGCTAGCCAAGAGTTTCTCGATGCAAGGCAAGGGCTTGCATACCGGACTGGACATTCAGATCACGTTCAACCCGGCACCAGAAAACCACGGATACAAAATTAAACGTGTCGACCTGGAAGGAGAACCTGTTATCGATGCATTGGCAGAAAATGTGGCCAGCACACAAAGAGGTACCGTTCTATCCAAGAACGGCATTCAGATCAGCACTGTCGAACATGCTATGGCTGCTTTATATGCCTATGAGATCGACAACTGCCTGATTGAAGTGAACGCACCGGAATTCCCTATCCTGGACGGCAGCTCACGCTTCTTCTCCGAAGAAATCCAGAAAGCAGGGATCGTTGAACAAAACGCTCCGAAAGACTTCTATATTGTAAAGCATAAGATTGAAGTAAAAGACGAAGAAACCGGTTCTTCACTCATCATCCTTCCGGATGAAAAGTTCAGCGTAAACGTACTGATCTCTTTTGATTCTCCGGTATTGTCCAACCAGTTCGCTACACTAAACGACCTGAGCGAATTTCCGGAAGAAATTGCAGCTTCCCGTACATTCGTATTTGTCCGCGAAGTTGAAATGCTACGCCAGAACAACCTGATCAAAGGCGGAGACCTGGATAACGCGATCGTTATCTACGACAAGAAGATGCCGCAGGAAACACTTGACAAACTGGCTGACGAAGTAGGTATCCCTCATAAGGATGTACACGACCTGGGATATATCAACAATAAACCTCTGGTGTTCGACAACGAACCCGCCCGCCATAAACTGATCGACGTACTCGGCGACCTGGCATTGATCGGTAAACCTATCCGCGGACGCATCATCGCAACCCGTCCGGGACATAAGATCAACAATCAACTGGCCCGCATGATCCGCAAGGACATCAAATTAAACGAGGTACAGGCTCCGGTTTACGATCCGAACGCCGAACCGATCATGGATATCAACCGCATCCGCGAATTACTCCCGCACCGTTACCCGTTCCTGTTGGTCGATAAGATCATCGAAATCGGCGGTAACTACATTGTCGGAATAAAAAATATCACCACAAACGAACCGTTCTTTACCGGACACTTCCCGCAGGAACCTGTTACACCGGGAGTTTTGCTGGTTGAAGCAATGGCACAGACAGGCGGTTTGCTTGTTCTCAATTCTGTAGACGAACCGGAACGTTATTCCACTTACTTCATGAAGATCGACGGCGTGAAATTCCGTCAGAAAGTGGTTCCCGGAGACACATTGATCCTACGTCTGGAACTGCTGGCTCCTATCCGCCGCGGTATTTCAACGATGAAGGGGTATATCTTCGTTGGTGACAAACTGGTTTGCGAAGCTGAATTTATGGCTCAGATCATTAAAAACAAATAATAATAAAGAAGGCAATGAATCAATCCCCTTTAGCAGTCGTTCATCCCGAAGCAAAGATCGGTGAGAATGTAACGATAGATCCTTTCGCTGTGATTGAAAAGGATGTAGTAATAGGCGACAATTGTCATATATATTCACATGCAGTCATTCTCGACGGGGCACGGATAGGAAAAAACTGTTCCATTTTCCCGGGAGCTGTAATTGCCGGTGTTCCACAAGACCTCAAGTTCAAAGGTGAGCAGACAACCGCAGAAGTCGGAAACAATACGACGATCCGCGAATGTGTCACGATCAACCGCGGAACTGCTTCGAAGGGAAAAACCGTTGTCGGAAACGATTGCCTGATCATGGCATATTCCCATATTGCACACGACTGCGTACTGAAAGATCATATCATCATCGGGAATGCATCCCAGATAGCCGGAGAAGTGGAGATTGACGATTTTGCTATTGTCAGCGGCGGTAGTCTGGTTCACCAGTTTACCCGCATTTCGAAACATGTGATGGTTCAGGGCGGTTCACGCATCGGTAAAGATATTCCTCCTTACACACTGATCGGCCGCGACCCGATCGTTTACTGCGGTATCAATATCGTAGGATTGCGCCGCCGCGGATTTACCAATCAACAAGTGTTCCTGATCCAGGATATCTACCGTACGTTATATACCCGCGGTTTGAACAATACGGAAGCGTTGAAAGCTATCGAGACCGAATACGAACCCAGCGAGGAAAGAGACTTGATACTCAACTTTATCAAGACTTCCGAACGTGGTATCGTCAGAGGTTCCATCGACGAGTAAACGATAAGAAATACAAACTATTTCAAAAGGCTGTCAGCTTCTTTCAGGACTGACGGCCTTTTGTATTTATTTACTTCACGTAATATGCCTCTTTTTTTAGACTGTTATATATGGGTATTGATATTTTTTACTACTTTTGAACCAACAAAAAACTAAAAAGACTATGGTATTCAGATTCCTCATTCTATCAGATGAAGTAGATGACTTCAAACGCGAAATCAAGATTGATGCGGAAGCAACTTTCCTTGACCTACACGATGCCATCCTGGACTCGGTTGGCTACACGAAAGATCAAATGTGCTCTTTCTTTATTTGTGACGACGATTGGAGCAAAAATACAGAAATTACATTAGTTGAAATGGACACCACTTCGGAAGTGGATAACTATATAATGGAAGAAACTCGCCTGGAAGAATTGCTTGAAGACGAGCATCAGAAACTTATGTTCGTTTTCGACTACATGACCGAACGTGCTTTCTTCATGGAACTCCGCGAGATCGAACCGGGCAAGGATCTCGACAAAGCGATCGTCAGCAAATCGATCGGCCTTCCTCCAGCTCAGACAATCGACTTCGACCAGTTTGAGACCAAGAACGGAAGCACAGAGATCGGCGAAGATTTTTACGGCGATTCAGAATACGACATCGACGAACTGGATAAAGAAGGCTTCGAAGGCTTAGCCGACGGACCGATAGATAACCCGTACGACGACGAGCGTTTTTAATAAATGAATTCCCTTGTCATATTACTCGGGCCGACAGGAGTCGGAAAAACCGAATTGAGCTTGCGTGTAGCAGAACATTTCGGTTCTCCTATTATTTCATCCGACTCCCGTCAGCTATATAAAGACCTTCCTGTCGGGACAGCTGCCCCCACTGCAGAGCAAATGGCAAGAGTCAGGCATTACATGGTCGGGACTTTAAACCTGACCGATTATTACAGTGCCAGTAACTTTGAAGAAGACATTATCTCCCTTTTAAAAACACTTCACCAGACAACACCGACAGTCGTTATGACCGGCGGGTCTATGATGTATATCGATGCCGTATGTAAAGGCATCGATGATATTCCGACTGTTACCCCGGAGATACGCGAAGCCATTTACGCTCAGTTCGAGCGTGAAGGGTTGGAAAATATTCTGCAGGAATTGCAGGAAGCAGACCCGGTGCATTATGAAGAAGTAGACCGGATGAACTACAAACGGGTCATTCATGCGGTCGAGATTTGCCGGATGACAGGAAAACCTTACTCTTCTTTCCGTACGAACACCCGGAAAGAGCGTCCGTTCAGGATCATCAAAATAGGTTTGACACGCGATCGTGAAGAGTTATGCGACCGTATCAACCGCCGTGTCGACCAGATGATGGCAGACGGTTTACTGGAGGAAGCCCGCAAGGTTTATCCTTTCCGCCATTTGAATTCTCTCAATACAGTCGGTTACAAAGAATTATTCAAGTATTTTGACGGCGAATGGCCGCTCGACCTGGCCGTTGAAAAGATCAAACGCAACTCCCGCGTCTATGCCCGTAAACAAATGACCTGGTTCAAGCGGGATGAAGAGATCGAATGGTTTCATCCGGAACAGGAAACAGAGATTATAAACTTCATTGAAACACAAGTGAAGCGATTCTGAATTAACACAGAACCAAAGTTTTCAAAATTCATCTGCCATCTGTCACCTTTATATGTATCTGTTTGGCTATTAGTGTAATAAACGTTGCAGACGACTCGTTTTATCTGCAACTGCATCTGTCACCATCTGTCACCTTGTTATCAGAATAACAAGTCCCTGTACGCCCATCCTTTATCGATTGACTAACAAGCAGTTATCACCATCGTCCTTATTCGCTATATCTACCCTCTACATGATAGCAGAATACCCTGTACACCCTAGCTAACAAATCTCTACACCCTAGACGATTATCCTGTACACCCTGGTTTTAGTAAACAAGCACCTTTATACTAACTTCAAGGCACCAGGCAGTTACTACTAAACGATGCAATGACTAATTTCACCTATATGAATCAGATTACAAAGAGAGAGGGTGACAGATGATGGCAGATGCAGTTGCAGATAAAAGAGCGCATCTGTCACATTTATTACACTAATAACCAAATAGATACATATAAAGATGACAGATGGCAGATGAATTTTGAAAACTTTGTGTTAGTTATTTTGCTATTGCTTATTTACTTCTTAAATACCAAATATACGGCCGCTACCAGAAACAAGCAAGCCAGCGCATGATTCCATTTAAAAGACTCTCCTTTAAAAGCAACCGTACTGAAAGCGACAAATACAACAAGCGTAATAACCTCCTGAATTACTTTCAGTTGAATCAAATTGAACGGTCCTCCATTCTCCCTGAACCCCATACGGTTAGCCGGTACCTGGAAGCAATACTCGAAAAAGGCCAAAAACCAACTGAATAAGATCACACCGATCAAGGGTAGGTGCTCAAACCAACTGAACTGTTGTTTCATTTTCAAATGTCCGTACCACGCACATGTCATAAAGATGTTGGATACGATCAATAACAGAATAGTATAAAAACCCTGCATAACTTATTTATTTATTTTTTGAGGAAGATAATCCGATTGTATATTCGACATACTGTTCCAAATACTGTAACGTGCCTCCGGGTTGATAGCCTCCAGACGCGCCAGGACCTCTTTCATATCCGAACGGCTGGACCCCGATTCATACGGGCAGTTTTTGATCTGTTTGCGATATCCCCTCCACTCCGCTATACGGATCAGCTCTTTCTCTTCGACCAAACACATCGGCCGGATGATCTCCATGGCGAATTTATCCATCTTCAAACACGGAGGCATCGTCCCGATCGCCCCCTGATGTGTCATATTCATCAGCAACGTTTCAATAATATCATCCTGATGATGTCCCAAAGCTATCTTGTTGCAGTTCTGTTTTTTCGCAATATCGAACAAAGCCTTCCGGCGTGTCCAGGAACAAAGGAAACAAGGCGATTTGCGTGTATCGGTAGAAGCGTCGAAACTTGTTTCATGGATGATAAAAGGTAATCCATGTTCGTCGGCACAGCTTTTCAGATATTTCAGATCCGAACTGTAAGGGATATTGGTCATTACAATATGTGCGACAACCACTTCGAAGCGGGGATGATATATTTTGGAACGCCGTCCCAGCAGATCGACAAGGGCTAAAGAGTCCTTTCCACCCGACAATCCGATCAGGATACGGTCGCCGTCAGCAATCAGGCCATATTCATAAATAGCCTTTTTCACCTTCTCTTCTACTTTCCGGAACAGGAGTTCTTCTGCTGTCAATTTTGCCATATCTATTTTTAAATCGGGCACAAAAATAGATATTTATCCAATGAATTGTATGCTTAACTAAAAATATTATTATCTTTGAATCTGTATAATTATATTATAATAAGAGACATGAGCCGGTTATCTAAGAAACTGTTTTACACAATTGGAATTACATTACTTTGCTGCAGCTTGCAGGCACAGAGCCTGGACCAGGCAAAAAAACTATACAATGAAGGTCAATACGCCGAGGCAAAACCAGCCTTTGAGAAACTGGTGAAGCAAGCTCCCAGCAACTCTTCCTATAACCTTTGGTACGGTGTTTGCTGCTATGAGACCGGAGATATTGCCGGTGCGGAAAAACATTTGAAAGTTGCAGTGAAACGCAAAGTACAGGATGCTTACCGCTACCTGGCAGACGTTTATTATCAAACCTACCGTTTTGATGAAGCTGCCGAAATGCTGGAAGAATACATCGACTTGCTGACAAAGAAGAAACAGGATACGCAGGCTTTTGAAACTAAACTCGACCTGGCCGAGAATGCTCACCGGATGATGGAAAAAACGGAAGATGTGCAGATCATAGACAGTATCGTTGTCAACAAAGATGATTTCCTGGCAGCCTATACATTAAGCGAAGAAAGCGGAACACTGGTTTCTTTTAAAGACTTCTTCCAGACAAACGAACCTGTCGCTTCCTCTGTTTATATGAATCAGAAAGGTGACAAGATTTATTATGCCCATGCCACGGATAACGACCGCTATTGTCTTTTCACCCAATCCAAACTGATGGACAAATGGGGAGACGAAAAACAGTTACCGATGAATATCAACAGTAACGAAGACGACAATTATCCCTTTGTCCTGTCGGATGGCGTTACGATCTATTATGCATCCAAAGGGAACGGATCGTTGGGAGGATATGACTTGTTCGTAACCCGTTATAATATCAATTCGGATACTTACCTGGCTCCTGAACAGTTGAGTATGCCTTTCAACTCACCGTTCAACGACTATATGATGGTGTATGACGAGACAAAAGAATTGGGATGGTTCGTTTCAGACCGTTTCCAACCGGAAGACAAAGTTTGTGTCTACCTGTTCATTCCGAACAACGAACACAGCCGTGTAGAAAGCGAAGACATCGAGATGAAGCGCGCCCGTGCCGCCATCACTTCCATACAGGATTCATGGAAACCGGGAAGCGATTACAGTAACCTGGTAGAACTGGCCCATAAAGAGATCCCTTACGGCGAAGTGAAGATCGAGAAAGATTTCGAGTTCGTGATAAACAACAGCCTGGTTTACTACAAACTGGATGAGATCAAAAGTCCGGAAGCTAAAAGTTACTACGGCAAAGTTGTTGCGCTGAACAAACAAATAAAAGAACTGAATGAAAAGCTGGCAGACCTCAGAGCCTCCTATTCTTCCGGGAATAGTGCTAAAAAGGAACAGCTGAAACCGTCCATTCTGGAAGCGGAAGAACAATTGAACAGCTTGCTCGACCAGCCGGAAGAATTGGAAAAGAAAGCTCGTAACATCGAAATTAATTATTTAAAAAGTAACAGATAGAACACGCAACTATTATGATCTGGGAAATAACCATTATTGTCTTCTTAATGCTGGTAGCCATCGTGCTTATCCTGCTGGAAATATTTCTTCTGCCGGGGATAACGATCGCCGGTGTCGGAGGATTCCTTTTCGCTGCAGCAGGTGTGATTTACGCCTATACTGTCGGTGAAATGGCGGGACATATCACCTTGTTCCTGTCGTTAACCGCCTTTGCCGCAGCTTTCGTGTGGTTATTACGCGCCAGGTCGTTCAACAAAGTTGCCCTGAAAACAGATGTCGACTCCAAACTGACGTCGAGCCGGGACCTGGGTATCGAACCGGGCGATGAGGGCATCACCCTTTCCCGCCTTGCCCCTATCGGTAAGGCGCGTATCAAAGGTATTACGGTCGAAGCCAAGTCGATGGACGAGTTGATAGATGAAAATACACCGATCGAAGTGCTGCGCGTAGACGGCTACAACGTATTGGTAAAGAGAAAAAAACAAACAGATATTCACGCTTAATTTAATTTATATGGAAGAATTGAACTATTTGCCTTTTATCCTACTGGGTGCAGCGGTATTGTTGCTGGCAATTTTCTTTTACTATGTGCCGTTCCTGCTATGGATATCGGCCAAGGTTTCGGGTGTAAACATCTCGTTGATACAGCTATTTCTGATGCGTATCCGTAATGTTCCTCCTTATGTTATCGCCCGTGCCATGATTGAAGCGCACAAAGCCGGTTTGAAAACTCTGACCCGTGATGAACTGGAAGCGCATTACCTGGCTGGCGGACATGTTGAGAAAGTGGTTCATGCGCTGGTTTCAGCCTCTAAGGCAAACATAGATCTGCCATTCCAGATGGCTACCGCTATCGACCTTGCCGGTCGTGACGTATTCGAAGCCGTCCAGATGTCGGTTAATCCGAAAGTGATCGACACGCCTCCTGTGACCGCCGTTGCGAAAGACGGTATCCAGTTGATAGCCAAAGCCCGTGTTACCGTTCGCGCCAATATCAAACAATTGGTGGGTGGTGCCGGTGAAGAAACGATCCTGGCCCGTGTCGGTGAAGGTATCGTATCGTCTATCGGTTCTTCCGAAAGCCATAAAACAGTATTGGAGAATCCAGATTCGATCTCTAAGCTGGTGCTTCGTAAAGGATTAGATGCCGGGACAGCTTTTGAAATCCTGTCCATTGATATTGCGGATATCGACATAGGTAAGAATATCGGTGCATTCCTTCAGATGGACCAGGCACAGGCTGATAAGAATATCGCCCAGGCTAAGGCCGAAGAACGCCGTGCAATGGCTGTTGCCCTGGAACAGGAAATGAAAGCAAAAGCACAGGAAGCCCGTGCGAAGGTGATCGAAGCGGAAGCGGAAGTTCCGAAAGCAATGGCAGAAGCTTTCCGTTCAGGAAATCTGGGTATCATGGATTATTATAAAATGAAGAACATCGATGCGGACACCTCTATGCGCGAAGCCATAGCAAAGCCCGTTAATGCTCCTTCAAAACCGCTTAAAGACTAAAAAGATGAGAGTTATTCCCGAATCCGAATTAATTATAAATGCAGATGGAAGCGCTTTCCATCTGCATCTTAAGCCGGAACAGCTGGCAGACAAAGTGATCCTGGTCGGTGATCCTGACCGGGTTTCAACCGTTGCTTCTTACTTCGACACGCAGGAGTGCGAGGTTTCCAGCCGGGAGTTTCATACTATCACAGGGACTTATAAAGGGAAACGTCTTACCGTTGTTTCCCACGGTATCGGTACGGACAATATAGATATTGTTCTGAATGAACTGGACGCTCTGGCAAACATCGACTTTGCAACCCGGACAGTAAAACCGGCATTCAAACAATTGACGTTGGTACGTGTCGGAACGTCGGGAGGTCTTCAGCCATTCGTTCCTGTCGGTACTTATGTTGCTGCAGAGAAATCCATCGGTTTTGATGGGGTTATTTATTTCTATGCAGATACCGAACGTGTCAGGGATACGGCTTTTGAAACAGCGTTGAAGGAACAACTGGACTGGAAACTTTCCGGTCTTTCACCTTATGTCGTTTCAGCCGATCATTCTCTGATAGAACAGATCACAGGGAACGATATTATCCGTGGCGTCACGATTGCAGCAAACGGCTTTTACGGTCCGCAGGGACGCGAATTGCGTCTGCCTCTTGCTGATCCGAAATTAAATGAAAAGATTGAAGCATTCAATTACAACGGACGGAAAATTACCAATTTTGAAATGGAAAGTTCTTCTCTGGCCGGTCTCGCCGCCCTGATGGGACACCGCGCTATGACAGTCTGCTGTATCATAGCAGGCCGTGTAGACAAGAATATGAACACAAACTATAAAGGTTCTTTAAGCGGACTAATAGAAACTGTGTTGGAACGTATTTGACCCATTAGTCACAACTATTTATCTAAGCGAAAGACGAACGGTATAATTCCGTTTCTTTCGCTTTCTTTATTTGTAACAAACATAAAACAGACTACGACTGTTTATATAATAAAGTAAAGAATATCATGGAACGGGAGAAAACAATAATTAATTCGTTGGAATGGGGTAAAGAGATTTCCAACCGGGAAGAGAAAGAAAAGGTTGCCGAAAAGATTGCCTCTATGGTAACTGACCATGATATTATCGGTGTAGGCTCGGGTTCGACTGCTTATCTGGCCCTGTTAAAGATTGCCGAACGTATCCGGAACGAACAACTCCATCTCCGGGCAATTCCGACTTCCCAGGAGATAAAGATGGCCTGCGCCAAACTCGGCATACCTCTAACAAGTCTCCTTGAACATAAACCCTACTGGACTTTTGACGGGGCAGACGAAATAGACTTCAGCCATAATATGATAAAGGGACGTGGCGGTGCCATGTTCAAAGAGAAGCTGCTGATCAGTTCCAGTCCGCGGACATTTATTATAGCAGACTCTTCCAAGATGGTCTCGAAACTAGGCTCCCGCTTCCCGGTTCCGGTTGAGATATTTCCGGATGCACTGGTTCATGTAGACCAGGCATTACGGTCATTAAGTCCTGTAGAAATAAAACTCCGGATGGCACAAGGCAAAGACGGTCCGGTCATCACAGAAAATGGAAACCTGATACTCGATGTCCGCTTCGACAATATCCCGGATAACCTGGAAAATGCCATCAAATCTATTACCGGTGTGATAGAAAGCGGACTTTTCATGCATTATGAAGTAGAAATACTGAACAGCAATAATTTATAAAAAAGAAAGCCTCTTGCTTTTCGAACCGTTCGTCAGCAAGAGGCTTTCTTCATCTATATAAAGGATAAATTACTTCATAAACCCCTGGTCCTTCAGCACTTTCAACAGTACTTCAGAGAAATATTCATTATTCTTCTTCGTATAGCGGACATCTGTGAATACCTGTGCCAGCGTCTCTTTGTTGTTCTCTTTTACAAATTGCCTATTGACTTCAAGCGCTTCCTTTTCACCATACAATTCATCGATCGATTCCGGAGTATAATCCACATAAGCCTCCTGATGAACCACTGCGGCCAGAGGGAGGCGTTCCACCTGTTCCGGTAGCGGTTGAGCCGGATAACCGACCGTCACCGTAACAATAGGGACAACTAAACGGGGCAGTGACAAAGCCTCGATGATTTTATCGGCGTTATAAGCCGTAGTTCCCAGATAACAGATCCCCAGCCCCTTTTCTTCTGCGGCATCACAAAAGGCCTGGGCAAATAACATCGCATCGATAGTCGAAGCAATAAAAGTCTGCAGATTATCAAATCCAGCCTCAGCCTTACGCTGTTCAGCCCACTTGACAAAACGGTTGGCATCTGCACAGAAAGTCAACACAACCGGAGCAGTCCTGATCATCGGCTGGTTGAAGTGAGCCGGAGACAGTTTCTCTTTATTTGCCTTGTCACGGGTAACAACTACACTGTACAACTGCATATTACCGGTGTTAGACGCACGGGCTGCCACTTCCAGTAATTCATTCAACAATTGCCCGGAAATATCCTGTTCTGTATATTTGCGGATAGTCCTGCGATTTTTCAATCTATCTATCATATCTATATTTGTATAAGAAGTCTATCAATAACAAAGTCCCAGTAACCAGATCGGAAGTTTATTGTTCTGACTTTTCGGTTGGCCGTAAATAGCGGCATAGGCATTTTCCACCTCTTTGATCCGTTCATAATCCATCAAAGGATCACCCACCATAAATGTATATTTATCATTTACCAGAAAGTCATTGTTCCCGAGCAACTCCACCGTTGCAAAATTCGATAGCTGGTCGACAAAGAAAGTCTCTCCCAGCACAACACGGTCATTCACGTCCTCTTCAAAGGCCATCAATAAATTCGTATTACCCAAATAAGTTTTCTGATAACGATGGTTTGCACTCTTATTCGACTGGTAAAATCTCAAACAAACCGCATCTTTCAGATAATCCAAATACCGTTTTACATCCGTTGCCTCCAACTTCAACTGTGTTGCCAGATCCACGATATCGGACACATTGGGAATCCGCCCCGAAACCAGCATCATTAACCTCTTGATCTCATTCAATACCTGGTAGTCGACAGGGTAAATGGCAGGCAAATCTATTTCAATCGTATCCCTCACCCGGTCCTGTAAACGGTACGGATAAGCATCAGGATCATCCCAATAAAACGGATATTCGCCATGTTCCAGATAGTTACGGAAAATAGGAGCTACAACAATCTGGTCATTCACATTCCTCGCGACCTCCGCATGGTTCTCCAGCAAATCGTCCAACGAGATCGGAGGCAAATCCAATACGCACTCGTATGAAAGATATTCCCTGAATGACATGGTACCCAATATATGGCAAGACACTTGGTTCTTAAACCCTCTCATTACTTTCGAAACCGGAAGTAATGAAGATGTAGCGAAAACGATATGCAGATCCGGACAACGATCCAGTAATTTTCTGGTCTCACTCATCCAATCGGAATAACGGTGCACGCTATCCAGAAACAGATGCGTACCTCCCTCTTTATAGAACTGCATAGCCACGTTGACCATCTTTTCCCGTTGAAAAAGAATACTATCCAAATCCAGATATAAAGCTTTGTCGGAATCATCAAAAGCCAACTTGATCCGTTGCAATAATAAGGTTGTTTTCCCGACACCTTGCGAACCAAAAATTCCAATCAGACGATCATCCCACTGTATCTGTTTATAAAGATATCGCTGAAAATTGCATCTTATCCCTTTCAGCAATTGCTGATGGTTTACCCGATATATGTCCATAAACTAAACTATTTGATACAAATGTAATACTTTATGACAATAATCACGTAAATTTGCATGACAAAAACCAATAAGAGAATGGACAAATCGAAAGTTTACTTTACAAACCTGCGCACAACACCTTCCAGCAATTTACTGGATAAAATGGAACGTCTTGTTAAACGTGCAGGCATTGCAAACATTGATTTTAAGAATCAATTCACAGCGATTAAAATTCATTTCGGAGAGCCGGGAAACCTGGCTTATATCCGTCCTAATTATGCAGCCCGTATGGCTACGTTGCTTCGTTCTTTGGGAGCAAAGCCTTTTCTTACTGATTGTAACACTTTGTATTCCGGACGTCGTTCCAATGCTGTAGACCATCTGGAAAGTGCGATGGAAAATGGCTTCAACCCTATTTCCGCCAAATGTGAAGTGATCATTGCCGACGGTCTGAAAGGTACCGATTACCGGGAAATCGACATAAACGGAGAATACTGCAAAGCACCGAAGATCGGTTCAGCCATTGCAGATGCCGATATTATACTGACAATGAATCATTTCAAAGGTCATGAACAGACAGGCTTCGGCGGTGCATTAAAAAACCTGGGCATGGGTTGTGCCAGTGTCGGAGGGAAACTGGAACTGCATTCGGCTTCACAGCCGATAGTCGACCGCGATAATTGTAAAAGCTGTAATATCTGCGTAAAGCATTGCGCACATGACGCAATTCACCTGGATACAGACAAAATAGCCACTATCGACTATGATAAATGCGTTGGTTGCGGACAATGTGTGGCTCTTTGCCAGTACGATGCAGCCGTTATGGGTGAAGGCGATACATCCGAACGCCTCAACTATAAAATCGCTGAATATTCAAAGGCCGTATTACTCGACAAGCCCAATTTCCATATCAGCTTTATTATGAATGTCTCACCGGAATGCGATTGCTGGAATCATAATGATGCAGCCATTGTTCCCGACCTTGGCATTGCAGCGTCTTTCGACCCGGTCGCTTTGGACAAGGCATGTGCCGATATGGTCATCAACGCTCCGCTGATCGGAGGCAACAAACTGGCCGAAGCTCATCCGCACGAACATCTGGAAGGGGAAGATAAATTCCATCTGATCCATCCGGATACCAACTGGCAGGCAGGTCTGGAGCATGCCGAAAAGATCGGATTGGGAACCCAGGAATATGAACTAATAACCGTATAAGTACACATTTATTTATGATCAATCAGGATACTATCTGTGCCGTATCGACAGCCCCCGGAGCCGGAGGCGTAGCCGTCATCCGTGTATCCGGCACTGACGCCATAACAATTTGTGACACTATCTTCGCTCCCAAGACCGAAGGGAAGAACCTTCAGAGCCAGAAGGCTTATACCTTACGCTACGGTAGTATCCGCCGCGGGGAAGAGTTGATCGACGATGTACTTGTCGCCCTCTTCCGCGCCCCTCATTCGTTTACAGGAGAAGACACCGTCGAGATCACTTGCCACGGTTCGGTTTACATCCAGCAACAGCTCCTTCAGTTACTGATCGAAAAGGGATGCCGTTCTGCCCTTCCCGGAGAATATACGCAACGCGCTTTTCTGAACGGGAAGATGGACCTGAGCCAGGCGGAGGCTGTTGCCGACCTGATCGCATCCACATCAGCCGGCATGCACAAACTGGCTATAAACCAGATGCGTGGCGGTTTCAGTAATGAATTGACCAAGCTACGCAGTCAACTGCTCGATTTCACTTCATTGATCGAATTGGAACTAGATTTCAGCGAAGAAGATGTCGAGTTTGCCGACCGTACCAATCTGAAGCAACTGGCTACAAACATAGAACAGCTGATACACAAATTAGCCGATTCATTCAGTGTGGGCAATGCCATTAAAAATGGTATTCCTGTAGCCATCATCGGCGAAACGAATGCCGGTAAATCCACTTTACTCAACCTATTGGTCGGAGAAGAGCGTGCCATCGTTTCCGACATCCACGGAACAACCCGCGACGTAATAGAAGACACGATCAATCTATCAGGCATCACATTCCGTTTTATCGACACGGCAGGTATCCGTGAAACCAGCGATACGATCGAAAGCCTGGGTATCGAACGCACTTTCCAGAAACTCCGCCAGGCTTCTATCGTCCTTTGGGTAATCGACCTGACCAGCCCTGCAAAGCAGATCGAGGAATTAGCACAAACGATCATCCCGCAGACAGAGGGTAAAAAAGTGATTCTTGTATTTAACAAGTCAGACTTGCTTTCACCAGCCGAACTGGAAATCAAACAAGAATTACTTGGTAAAATCCCTGTTGACAGGTTATATATTTCAGCAAAACAGCAGTCCAATACAGAAGTATTGAAACAGCACTTGATCCAGGCCGCCGCCTTACCCGAAGTATCTCAAAACGATGTGATCGTCACCAACGTCCGCCATTATGAAGCCTTAACAAAAGCCCACGAAGCCATAGGCCGTGTAATCAATGGATTGGAAATGAATATCTCAGGGGATTTTCTGAGCCAGGATATCAGGGAGTGCATGCATTATCTGGGAGAAATTACCGGGCAGATTAGTAATGATGAGATATTGGGGAATATTTTCGGGAAGTTTTGCATCGGCAAGTAAGTGGTAATTACCAACGATTAGCATATATCATCAACGATTATCAAGGCGTTCATTTTGAGCGCCTTGATTTTTAGCCTTATAAGCGATAGTCATCGTTTATAGGGCTTTTTCAGCTCATTTTTGTACCGCATTTGTTGCTCGCTTGTTGAAGCTCGAAAATCGAGTGGAAAGGTAGTAGAGAAACTATACGCCATTTTACACGGTTTTACGGAAATTTACAGTAATAACGGAGAAATAAAGATGAATTAAAATGAGCAGCAACCTGAAAATTAAGCGAATTTGTGCTTGGTGCGGTAAAGAGTTTATCGCCCAGAAAACAACTACTACGTGTTGTTCCAAGCTATGCGCCAACGCACTCTATAAAAAGAGAAAGCGTGACGAAGCAATCAAAGCAAACAATCAAGTCGTAGAGAAAAGGATTGAAGAAAAGCCTATTGAAAGAATCAAAGACAAACCTTTTCTTACAATCACCGAAACGGCAATCTATCTCGGAGTAACCCGACCAACCGTTTACGGCTACATTAAACGAGGTGAATTAAAGGTCATTCGCTTGGGCTTCAAATACCTTTTGAAGAAAGAGGATATTGATGAGTTATTCAATAATCCAACAGAGTTCCATACACCAACAAAAGAGAAAGCCCCTATCACCGACTTCTACACCACCGCTGAAGTTAAAGAGAAATACCATATAAACGAGTCATGGATATTTGTAGTAGCCAAGAAGAACAATATCCCCGGACTTTCAATCGTGGTAAAACCTACTGGAGTAAGAAGCATATAGATACTTACTTTGCCAAGAAAGCCCCGAATCCTGATATTACTGAATGGTACAGTACCCAAGAAATGCAGGAAAAGTTCGGCATGACCTTATCCGCCATCTACTGTTTCGTTTCCAAGAATGCCATTCCCAAAAAGAAAGAGGGCATCATGGTGTACTATTCCAAGAAGCATGTGGATATTGCCAAAGACATTGCAACTCCCGAAGAGCCACAATATTATACGGTAGCTGAAGCGATGAAGAAGTTCAACCTCACCCGTGACCAACTCTATCATTACGCAAAGTACCATAACATCCCGAAGGTGAAGAAAGGCAAATACACACTTATCTCTAAGCCTGAATTGGATAAACTACTTGCAGTCCCGAAGATTGAATAAGTTATTTTTCGGTGAATGTTGCCACCATTGAATCACCATATTCCTTTGCACCAAACAAATGTAAAATTCTAAATATCAAACAGTATGTCACACACATGTACAAAAGTAACAGTTCGTCAGAGAGCGATTCGGAATAATCGTATCTCCTTGTATCTGGATTACTATCCGGCAGTCCGTAATCCTGAGACTATGCAGATGAGTCGTCGGGAATATCTCGGCATCTACATCTACGCCCACCCAAAAAACGAAATGGAACGGGAATTCAATAACGATATGTTAAACAAGGCAGAGGCTATCCGTTGCATCAGAGTACAATCACTCATCAACGAAGAGTTCGGGTTCTTGGATAAGACCAAACAAAAAGCCGATTTCCTCGCCTACTTCAAAAAGATGTGCCGGAATAAAGACCAGAAATGGCAATTCGTTTATCAGCATTTCTACAATTTCGTCAAGGGACAATGTACCTTTGGCGATGTGAATGTGGACTTATGCAAAAAATTCCGTGAATATTTGCTGAATGCCAAACAACTCAAACACAGCAATCGCCCTATATCCCTCAATTCGGCATCCGGCTACTACTCCACATTCAGAGGATTATTGAAGATTGCCTATCGGGACAAATGGTTTCGAGAAAACATCAATGACTATCTTGATAAGATAGAGCCGCAAGATGTAAAGAAGGAGTATCTGACATTGGATGAAGTGAAGCAACTCGCTGCCACTCCTTGTGACATCCCCGTATTGAAAGCTGCTTCTTTGTTCGCTTGTTTGACAGGCTTACGCATCAGCGACATTCTAAACCTACAATGGGAGGACTTTACTATCGCTCCCGACCAAGGTTATTGCTTGCGTATCAGAACACAGAAAACCCAGACGGAAGCGACACTCCCCATCAGTTATGAAGCCTACGAACTATGCGGTACGCCCGGAACAGGCGAAGTGTTCAAGGGCTTGAAACGGAGCATGATTAACTACCCACTTAAAAACTGGCTCAAAAAAGCAGGAATAACGAAACCGATAACCTTTCATGGGTTTAGGCACTCGTATGCGGTTATTCAAATCTCTTTAGGTACAGATATTTACACAGTATCAAAGATGCTAACGCATAAGAACGTGTCCACAACTCAAATATATGCCGACCTCGTAAATGCCAAGAAGCGAGAAACAGCCAATAAAATATCACTCAAATAAAATACAAGTATGAAACGAGGAATCATAACCAACAACGGACAAGGTATCCATATTTCCGATGGCGAAATATGGATGGCTACTTGGGAGATTGCAGACCTGTTTTATACAACGGCTGGAGCTATCCATGCAGCAATCAAAAGAATCCTGAAAGCCAATGCTTTGAAGAGCCACGATGTTTGCAAGTACATCAAATTGAATAATGGGAACAATACCGATGTGTATAATCTCGATATGGTTATAGCCCTATCTTATCAAATAGACACCGGGCATTCCGCTGCATTTAGGAAATGGGTAACAAACAAAGTCGTTCGTAATCAAGACTACAATATCCTATTATATCTGAACAAGGAAACAAGCCATACATTGTATTGCTAATAAGTCATACCTCTATACTCTATTGATTATCTGCATTGTTTACCCCAAATGATGCAGGTAATTTTTGATTTTGAGATACACAAGCCTATTTACCCAACTATTTTTCATCCAAAAGCAAGAAATTTGCAATGCGCTTATTATTAGGAATGTAACGTAGTGAAAAGTGATGAAATATATCGTCAAAAGCCCATTAACAGGCAAAACTATGGATTTTCTCAAAAATTAATCCTATATATTTGCACACAAACGATTAATACATCTCACTATGGAACAGAGAAAGATAGAACATATAACATTGCATCTGATTGTTTTTGGTACAATCGCAATCATTGGTGTTTTAGCCCGCCAGACCGTACTACACTACGGCTGGGACGAGTTCAGCAGCTACCTCATTTTGGTGGTATGCACCATTATCATGGGGGCAATCTATTTCAATCTGCAAATGGTATTCAGACAACTCCTTTCCCCAACAATAGAAAGATGCTTTATGAGATTTGAGTGCTACCGCAACAAGGCTATATTCGTAGAAGTTCCAGCAGTAAACTCGGAACTTGCCGGAAGTTCTATAAATTCAGAACCTATCATTTCTGAGCCTGAACCCGAAATTGAAATCGAAACTACATCTGACATAACAGAAAAAGTTTCTACTCCATCATGGTCCGAACTCAGCGAAGATGTGGCAGAACTTCCAAAGGAGGAAACCACGCCTTCTACCAACACCAATACATCTATCGAAGAATCCAACCAGCCATCAGAATATGAGATTCTTCGTGCAAACGCTATGGCTGAGAAAGAACGTACCTCACAAGAAAAACTCAATAAGGTTATCGCATACACAAAACAAACTTTGGTTTCCTATCTTGATGAAACGGCACTTAATCGCTTATGTGGATATGTGACAGGATATTACCTCTCAAATTCTCTATCCAAAATTGAACCAATAAAGGTTGATTCTCAGTTAAAGACCATTGACATCATGCACTTCGGATGGAATATCGGTAAGGCATTCGGCAAACCACGTTTACAGACTGCCACATTTATAAAGAGGGTATTTGCTCATACCCTTCGTGATTCGGAAATATCTACTATTGAACGTAAGATGTCACACACAGAATCTCTGTGTAAGATTAAACTGGATAGAAAGATTGCATAGCAGCAATACTATTAGGCATTATCCATTGCATCCCAATAGTCCATATCCATTTTCATGACTTTAAGGACTTTCTCTCTGTTTGCAATCCCAAACCATAGTCATAAATGTATTCTGTTAATTGTTGACCATTTATCAGGATAATAGTTAGTGAACCACTACCCGTTCAAATTCTCTTGGTTGCTTGCTTAATATAGTTGTCAAAATTTAAGATTACACGTTCTGCCTTATTTTGTCATGACGACAACATACCATCGGGTGACCATCGAGAAGCATCTTCGTCAAGGATAGACAACTTAGAAAGCAAAACATATGTCATCAATAATGTCAGAAAGGCCAACTTCAATTATATTCTCTCTATCTTCATCTTTTTGATGGTATCCTCTATTTTTCGCATCACTTCAATTGATGCTTTAATTTCCTTTCCTGATAAATTAGGAAGACCTTCATGTCCATGAGAAGATTGGTGAAGAACTACTTTTTGGTATAGAGACATTGCCTGTATATTTTCTGATAGTTTATCAGCGGATTCTGCTGTATTATTGAACTTGTTAATAATCCTCTTTATTTTCTCCCACTGCTGATTTTCTGGAGCATTCCGCATAACATCATTAATCTGCTTGAAAAGTGTTCTTAAATCACTAGTCCCGTGATCATCAATATGAAAAAATCTAGAATCACTTTTCTGGCAAATTTCTTTTATGATGAAAGTGGTTTCTTCTTTTGCACCAGCCATTAACAACATGGCTAACTGATGCAACAATACCTCAAAATACTGCCTAACATCATTTCCGATATTGGGTGTGTTTCCCGGATTATTCTCTAGTTCTTTTTCGATTTCTTTTATTCTGTCTACGTTCTTCTTTGCATAAATACGATGCTTGTGATTATATTCGTAGATTCCATGGCGTAACCATTTATTATTTTCTTCTGGAACTTCCTTCAAGAAATGGTCGCATAGATTGTAAAAGCTAGTATTATGCGTAAAAATGATTAATTGATAGGACTTAAAACAACTTATAAAATACTGATATAAGAAAGACCGATTTGCTGTATCTAAGCTTGTGATAAAATCGTCTAGCACTAAAATTCTCTTTTGGTCAGCTTGTGAAGGTGCCATTAATATAACTGATGACAAAGCAATGATTAATACTATCAGATGAAGTTTCGCCTCATTAAAATGAATCTTTAAAAAATCATCAGAATGAAGATTTTGCTTATCATCATTTATCTTTAGCAAGAATGAACCATTTTGAGACACTTCAACAGTCACCCCTTCAAAAAAAAACTCTTTTAAAACACGATTTGTTTCATCAAGAATTGCTTCAAAGAAATCCTGTGTAACTTCCTGATCAATATCGTGATGTCCCAAATACATTGACTTTAATAACTGTTTAACATCAATCTGTCTTTCAACAGCTAAATCAGCCCCATCTATCATATATACATTATAATGTGAAGTGTCGAAAGTTGAAAGAGGTTCTCCGTTAACGGTAATTTTAACAGGATTAGTCGACGTACAGTTTCTATAATCTATCAGAATCTGTCGTTCGGCATTCTGTCTCGGAACACCCGTTAGATATGCTGGTATTTTCTCATTCTCAATTCGTGCTTTATGAAAAACATATTTGATAGCTTCGTAAATCGAACTTTTTCCAGCTCCATTTTCTCCATAACACAATATATTCATTGGTTGCCCCTCAGCAGTAGTATCACCGAAAACAGCTTTATCACTACCAAAAGCCTTAAAGTTTTCTAACGTTAACTGTTTCATTATCCTTCCCTCCCATTTACAAAAAAATCTTCTAATAATTTAGATATGTCTTCTACTCGCTTAGCAAATTGGCTATAAGTATATCCAGCAGGGGTATTTACCAAGTTTCTAACTTCCTCGAGATCAGACGACTTATAAGATTGATAACGTTGATAAATAGGAGTGTTACGCTGTGGCATGTCAAGAACAATATTATTACCAAGACTGTTCAAATCGTCATCAAGACTGTCTTTTGGCCAGCTTGGGTCAATGTGGCTCATATCAACTAATTTGACTATTTTATCTACTTTATAGTTCTTTACAGCCACCTGATCGGGATATTTTAAATAAAAAAACAATAGAGAGAGTCCTTTCCTTAATCGTCCAGGACTATTCCACATCCATGAATCAATGTTTCTTGCCAAATAGTCATCCACTGGCAAATCTGCAGCTACTCTATATATAATATTATAAATCTCAAATTTCACCGACATTGTTGAACCCCGGTAATAGCAATAGCGCAAAACTTTTTTTAAGAATCCAATTAAGTCATCCTCGGAAGCATCTTTATTAAAATATAGAAATACTATTAACGCATATACAGGATTCTGATTGGTGTATGCATCTAACACTTGTAGCCAAGCCCCTAATCGTGTAGGTTCTGTACGCTTATAATAATACACTTCTATCGCATCCAGTGTTTTCTGTAATTCTCCCAACACTATTTCATATCCACCTGTTTTAAAAGGCGATTTTGGATCTTTTTGGAAAAACTCTCTTAGCCTTTTTTCTGCTATCACAATTCCCTCTTTTCCTCTAATGATATGATAGTAATAGCGGAATAAATCATCAATTTTAAGTTCCAAGTCATCACACCGAGATATAAGATTTTTCCATTGTTCTTTGAATACCTCACCTTTCCCAACAGATAAAGACATATAATAAAGCTTTGCCTTGAAAATATCTGCGTCCTGCAAATCCATTCCTCTATTGTTGATAGTTTCAAATACTAATAACGCATTTGACCTGGCCTCATTCAAGTCATCATCTTTCAATACTATAGGTAGCAGATAAATTTTACTGATGAAAAAATCAACAAATATTTTTTGTTTTTCATCATCCAAACGATTGAAATACTCTTTCAATAATGCATAAATGGCAATAGCATTATTCTCCACTTGTTTCACGCTGCTCTTATAATACAGCATCTCTCCCTTCTTCAAGTAATCCGAATAGTCTTTCTCAAAATTTTCTCTTGTTTTTACAAGAATAAGATCTATCTGTTCTTGATCTTTTACTTCAAAAACCTCAGAGAAAATTGTACTTACAAAATTAGTAGTGCTATCATCGTCATACGCCTCCACCTGTATCATTCTTTTCAGACGATTATTAGAAGGGTGAAGTATGTGAATGGCTTTAAGAAATAGCCAAAGAGTTATTAAACGTTGTTGCCCGTCAACCACTTCTGGACGATCGTCATGCTCGTCTTCTGCCAATACAATATTTCCTAAAAAATATGAATCGGCACCATTGCTATAGGCATCCATTATGTCATCATATAGTTGCCTGCACTGTTCCATCGTCCATGAATAGTGCCGCTGATAGTTTGGTATTATATACCTATTGTCATTAGAAAATAATGATTTCAAGTTTTTCTGTTCTGCTGATAAATATAGTGCCATATTTTGTTTAACTAATAAAGTATTCTTTTTTTGATTACAAAGGTACTTAAATTACTCGTAATCATCACTTATTACCATCAAAAAGTTATTCATCAGTTATATTTTGGTGAATGATTCCACCATTGAAACACCTGTTTCCTTTGCCGTCGAACAATTAAAAACGATTGGCGTATGCAAAAAGAAACAGTAACATTTGATAAGCTACCCGAAGCGGTAGGTTATCTGACCGAACAGGTCATCGAGTTGAAAAAGATGGTAGCGGAACTCCAGCCACAGCCATCTGACAAACATGTATTGGTGGAAATTGAAGATGCTTGCCGTATCATCCGAAAAGCCAAGCCTACCATATATACATTGGTACGCAAAGGGCTACTTCCGGCTTACAAGAAAGGTAAGAAACTCTATTTCTATGAGGACGAGCTTCTTGCTTGGATAGAGAACGGGCGGAGAAAGACTTCCGAGCAGACATACGAGGAGATGCTTGCCAGTATGCAGAGCGGTGTCCGCCATAAGCCTAAATCTTAATGGATTGGGCTATGGATACATATTCTATTAATCCGGCATCCATCATTGACGAAGCGATTGATTTAAGCACGAGGTTGTCTGGTACGGCATTCCCCATCAGCATATTCTCGGCAAAAATCCAACGTATCATCCGTGAGGTACACGAATGCCATAACTACCCTACCGACTACATTGCCTCAGCCATCCTTACGGCAATAGCAGTCGGCATAGGCAACACGCATCTTGCCCAAATCAAGCAAGGCTGGATGGAAAGCCCCATCCTATATATGGCATTGATTGGAAGACCGGGAGCGAACAAAAGCCACCCGCTCAGTTTTGCAATGAAGCCGTTTCTTGATTATGACTACCGACAGAATCAGGAATTTGAAAAGGCTCTTGCCAAATATGATGAGCTGATGAGCATGAGCCGCAAGGAACGTGCGGAAAGCGGTGGAGAGCAATTTCCACAAGAGCCTATCCGCAAACGCTTCTTGGTGTCGGATGTAACGCCCGAAGGATTGAGTCTCATTCATGCGCAGAACAAACGTGGGCTATGCTTGTGGGCTGATGAATTATCAGCCTGGTTCAAAAACTTCAACCGCTATAACAACGGTTCGGAAGAACAGTTCTGGCTTTCGGTATTCAGTGCCAAAACTACCATGTCCGACAGAAAGAATGCCAAGAGTTCCATCTTCATCAAGCGTCCGTACATATCGGTCATTGGTACTATCCAAAAGAAAATCCTGAACGAGTTGGCTAAAGGTGAACGTTCCAGCAACGGGTTTATCGACCGCATCCTGTTTGTAATGCCGAACCTGCAACAGAAAGCACGGTGGAATGACAAAGAACTGCCGGAAGATATAGAGCAAGAGTGGAATGCCATCATTGACAAGCTAATACAATCGGAGTGCCACCTCAATGAACATGGAGAGATTGAACCACAAATCCTTTTTTTCTCAGAGGATGCCAAGAAACGGCTTTACGAGTGGCAGCACCATTTCTCTGAGCTGTGCGACCGGGAAACAAACGACACCATTGTAAGTATCTATTGCAAGTTAGAGATATACATCATTCGCTTCTGTCTGATTATCCAACTGGCACGATGGACTTGCGGAGAGTGCGACAAAGTTTGTATCGACCTGCTGACGGTGGAGAGAGCCATTAAACTGACGGAGTATTTCAAAGAGTCCGCATTGAGCGTACAAAATATTCTGAATGAGAATACCCTCAACAGCCAGCAACAGGCGATAGCCAATCTGCTGCCTCCTTCATTTACGACCGCCCAAGCTATACAGATAGCCGAGCAAAACGGAATGAAGGAGCGGACATTTCAACGCTTCCTCAATGACAATATCGGGACATTGTTCCGCAAAGAGAAACATGGAGAATATTCAAAGATTAACCCGTGACATTTTTGTCGGTTTTGACACTTTCCAAGTGAAAACGACAATAACGACAAAAGTGACACACAAAACAAGAAAACAATGAGTACACATAGATTCATATTAGAACCCTACAAAGGTGTCAGTACACGGTATACTTGCCCGAACTGTCACCACAAAAGATGTTTTTCCAAATACATTGATACGGAGAAACGAATCCAGTTCCCTGATTACGTGGGGCGTTGCGACCACGAGCAGAAATGTGGGTATCACTTCACGCCCCGTGATTACTTTGAACAGAATCCGTCTGAGAAAGAAAAGTTGCCCGAGGATAGCTTTCAGAACTATACATCAATTAAAGAAGTCGAGCCGAAAGCCACTTCTTTAATTGATTTGAAGATAGTCAACCAATCATTGCAACGCTATTCTGACAACAAACTGTTTCAGTTTCTATCGGCTCAGTTCGGAGAACCAGAGACCTTGAAACTGATGAAGAAATACAAAGTAGGTACTTCCAAGCATTGGGACGGTGCAACCGTATTTTGGCAAATGGATTATCAGAACAGAGTACGTACAGGTAAGATAATGCTTTACAATCCGACAACAGGCAAACGGATAAAAGAACCGTACAATCATGTCACATGGGTACACTCCGTACTGCACAAGGACGGTTATAATCTGAAGCAATGCTTCTTCGGTGAACATCTGCTTCCAGAATATAAAAGCCGTCCTGTCGCACTGGTCGAAAGCGAGAAAACGGCAATCATTGCTTCCTACTACCTTCCCCAATTCCTATGGATTGCATCTGGAGGAAAGAACGGTTGTTTCAATGCCAACAGCCTGTCCGTTCTTGCAGGAAGAAACGTTGTGTTATTCCCCGATTTGGGAGCGACCGATTATTGGCAGAGCAAAATCAGTCTGATGAAAAGCTATGGAATTAATGTGCAACTGTTCGATTATCTAGAAGCCAAAGCAACCGAAAACGAACGGAAAGAAGGGTACGACATAGCCGATTATCTGTTGAAAGTACGCCCCGATGAAGCCATACTCCAGCAGATGATCAAGAGGAATCCGAACTTGAAAACATTGATAGAGATATTCGATTTGAAGCTCGTCAGTGTACAACGAGGAATCCCTCAACCGAAGGTTTCACCGCCTAAGAAACGAGGAATCAAACTTTGAACAAAGGGAGAGAAATCGAGACTTTTTTACTATAGCAAGTTAATGTCGGTGTATTACATTTCCCGACTAATTGCTCCTCAAAAAGTCTGAGGAGGCGGCTCCCGATGGTCACAAATTATTCACTAAAAGCAATTCAAAAATGGAAAAGAAACATACGATAACTCTCCGACTGTCATACGACCAATTCGCATGGCTCGGTGCGCTTTGCAGACGAAGCAAGCAGACCCAAAGTGCAGTCATCCGCTCACTCATTGAGAACGGAACGGTACGTGAGCGAATCACGAAAGAGCATATCCACATCATCCGTCAATTGATAGGTGAAAGCACTAACCTCAACCAGCTGGCGAAGCAGGCAAACACCTATGGATTCTTTGCCGTTGCCAAAAGATGTGAGGAGATAGCGCAGCGTATTGACCAACTCATAAAGCAATTTAAAGATGATAGGTAAACAGACAAAAGGGACATCATTTGGCGGCTGTGTCCGCTATGTCCTCAAGGAGGAGAAATCCAAATTGCTGGAAGCTGTCGGAGTAGATGGCACACCCGAACAGATGGCAGAACAATTTGAATTACAGGCATTGCTCAATGATAAGGTAAAGAATATTGTCGGACACACCTCGCTCAACTTCTCCCCTGAAGATGGAGAACGCTTGAAGTCTGATGATGCGTTGATGTTGCAAATCGCCCACGACTATATGAAACTGATGGGCATCGAAAATACGCAATACATCATTGCCCGGCATATCGACCGTGAGCATCCGCATTGTCACATCGTTTTCAATCGGGTGGATAATGACGGTAAGACGATTAGCGATAAGAACGACTTCCGCAGAAATGAAAAGGCTTGTAAGATGTTGACGGCAAAATACCGCTTGCACTTTGCCAATGGTAAAGACCATATCAAGGAGGAACGCTTGCGTCCATACGACCGGGCAAAACACGAGATATACAAAGCGTTGAAAGAGGAG
>Ga0129308_1000534_pt1 | contig 55247 bp, 44 predicted proteins | sample L827metagenome_FD_94440 | JGI IMG/M metagenome (GOLD analysis project Ga0129308, IMG submission 94440) | Ring-tailed lemur group fecal microbial communities from Wisconsin, USA - L827 metagenome | ecosystem: Host-associated > Mammals > Digestive system > Large intestine > Fecal | place: USA...
AGTTCTATCGGGTTCCCCGAAGCGAAGAGCAACAGCAGAAGGGTTACGGCATAGGCTTGGCACAATCCAAATATATTATAAATGAACATGGAGGGGAAATAATGATGAAGAGTGCCGAAGGTGAAGGAAGCACTTTTACATTCATTATTCCATATCGTTGATTGAAAGGAGAAAAGACGGATGGAAAAGACAAAAGTTCTGTTTGTAGACGATGACATCGCATTGGGACAAGTGGTAATCTTGGCATTGAGGGCATCGGGCTATGCTGCAGAGTATTGCACTACGCTGGTAGGAATTCAGGGTGTGGTTCAGGAAATGCAGCCGGACATTATGGTGCTGGATGTAGAGATAGGAGAGAAGAATGGAATAGATGCCGTTGCGGAACTCAAACTGACGGCTCCCGATACACCGATTCTGTTTGTCTCTTCACACATAGGCGGTTCGGAAGTGGCAAGGGCGCTGGATGCAGGTGGCATCGCTTATCTGCGAAAGCCTTTCGAAATGGAGGAGTTGGTGGCTTACATACGCAGGCACACGCCATATTTCCATCCGAAAGGACTATCCATCGGAATGTTTAATCTGAGAGCCGGAGACAGTATGTTGTTCAAAGGCGAGGAGCCTGTGAGAAGGCTGACTGAGTTTGAATATAAACTGCTGAAGTTGTTGGCACAGAACATGAATCAAACAGTAAGTCGCGAACAAATAGTGCAGGAGCTGTGGGAGGGTACTCCCGGCAGCGAGCAGAGTTTGAATAACTATGTGGCGAGACTGCGGAAATATCTGTCGGAAGACGAGAGCCTGTCCTTGGAAACTGTGCCAAGAACAGGATATATACTTTCCATTTTAGGTACTCAGCCGCCTGTTTTATGAGATTGCCTCCAATACATTGACAATCTCTACCACATACATTTTATGGAAGCCGCCGTGCGCTTCTCCATACCATCGGTTGATAATGCTTTGGTCGATAAAGTCTTCCGGCTTAATCATATCGGCATACAGTTTCTTGCACTCAAAGGTCAGCCGGGCCTGTTCAAAAGTAATACTTCCATTTTCGGTGAATAAGGGTTGAAGCCCTGTTGCTTTCACTTTGTCGATATCTCGCCCTGACTTAGAACCACAAGTTTTGTGAACATCCTTATGCTCTTCGCCTAGGAAAGAGAGAGTGAGGTAATCATTCTGCTCTATGAAGTCGAACGTGTAGCGTTCGGGGCGGATAAAGATGAAGGCTACCGGCTTGTTCCATAAGAATCCGATGCCGCCCCAGTTGGCAGTCATTGTATTGAATTTTTCCTTTGTACCGGCGGTTACCAGCATCCATTCTTTGCTGATTGTCTCAAACATGTTGTCTTTCAGCTCTTTTACTTGTATCTTTTTCATTGGTCTTTATTTGTTTATGTGCACAAAGATAGAAACAATAAAATGACTATGCGGTTAATATTTTGGTATTTATTGGGCGTATATTGACAATTAATCACTACTTTTGTACAAGTTTGAGACATGGAGATGTCTCGGCGGATTTATAAAAGATTACGTTGCAGAGAAACGTTGTGTCTTTTTCATGTTTAGGAAAACCTGAGAAATTTTCGTGAACACATGAAGGACGCAGTTGGTTCTCACGCTTGTTATAGCGTGGGGCTAAGCTGTCGTATATTCGTGTTCACAGGCAATCTCAGGGCCTTCCTAAGCGGATATTAGAACAGATAGTTCCACGTTTCTAATAATAATAAGTGTCTTGCCGGAGCTACAAGACAGATAAAATCATTGAGATGATGGAAATATTTAGATTTTGGAATTCAAAGTATCGTTTTGTTTATTGTAGTCTGGCATTCAAGCATCAGGTTACTCCGTGGAAAGTATGGCGGTTGGCTCATGGCAAGATGCCGGCACGCTCAATGAAAGAAGAAAAGATACTCCGAAAATTGAAAGAAGCAAAGATTATTGTAGATATTGTGTAGCTGCAAGAGGGATAAATAGTGTAAAACTTTTCCTTTCACTGTTTTAAAATCAGAGGTCGATTTGCTATCTTTGTCCGGTGATATTAACTTTAAAAAGAAAGGATACAACAGTGGCAAATGATGTGGTTTTAACCCCGATGATGAAGCAGTTTTTTGAGTTGAAGGCAAAGCATCCCGATGCAATCATGCTTTTTAGGTGTGGAGATTTCTATGAAACCTATTCCGAAGATGCCATTGTAGCCTCTGAAATATTGGGAATTACACTGACCAAACGTGCCAACGGACAAGGGAAGAGTGTGGAGATGGCGGGCTTTCCGCATCATGCTCTGGATACTTATCTGCCGAAACTGATACGTGCCGGCAAGCGTGTGGCCATCTGTGACCAGTTGGAAGACCCTAAACTGACAAAGAAGTTGGTGAAGAGGGGTATTACCGAGTTGGTGACTCCGGGGGTGGCCATCAATGATAATGTCCTTTCGTATAAGGAGAATAACTTTCTGGCGGCAGTCCATTTCGGTAAAGCTGCGTGTGGTGTTGCTTTTTTGGATATTTCTACCGGTGAATTTCTTACGGCTGAAGGGCCGTTTGACTATGTGGACAAGCTGTTGAACAACTTCGCTCCCAAGGAAATATTGTTTGAACGCGGAAAGCGGGGAATGTTTGAAGGAAATTTCGGCAGCAAGTTCTTCACGTTCGAATTGGAGGACTGGGTGTTTACCGAGACTTCTTCCCGCGAGAAACTGTTGAAACACTTTGAAACGAAGAATTTGAAAGGTTTCGGCGTCGAGCATCTCAAGAACGGTATTATCGCTTCGGGTGCCATCCTGCAATATCTGGATATGACGCAGCATTATCAAATCGGCCATATCACCTCGCTGTCGCGCATTGAGGAAGACCGCTATGTGCGCTTGGATAAATTCACTGTCCGGAGCCTGGAATTGCTGGGTAGCATGAATGACGGAGGCACGAGTCTGCTGGATGTTATCGACAAAACAATCAGCCCGATGGGAGCCCGTCTGCTGAAACGCTGGGTGGTGTTTCCGTTGAAAGACGAGAAGCCTATCAATGAGCGCCTGGATGTGGTGGAGTATTTCTTCCGCGAACCGGACTTTAAAGAGTTCATTGAAGAGAAGTTGCAGTTTATCGGCGACCTGGAACGCATTGTGTCTAAAGCGGCCGTGGGACGTATCTCTCCGCGTGAGGTAGTTCAGCTTAAAGTGGCATTGCAGGCCATCGAGCCTATTAAGAACGCTTGTCTGAATGCCGACAATGACAGTTTGCGCCGCATCGGTGAACAGCTTAACCTTTGCCTCAATATCCGCGAGAAAATAGCCAAAGAGATAAAGAATGACCCTCCGTTGCTGGTGAATAAAGGGGGAGTGATAGCCGATGGGGTAAATGAAGAGCTGGACGAGTTGCGCCGCATCGCTTTTTCGGGAAAGGATTATCTGTTGCAGGTGCAGCAGCGCGAGAGTGAGCAGACCGGCATTCCCAGTCTGAAGATTGCCTATAACAATGTATTCGGCTATTACATAGAGGTGCGTAATGCACACAAAGACAAAGTGCCTGCCGACTGGATTCGCAAACAGACACTGGTGAATGCAGAGCGTTATATCACACAGGAGTTGAAGGAATACGAAGAAAAGATTCTGGGTGCGGAAGATAAGATTCTGACGCTCGAAACCAAGCTTTATAATGATTTGGTTCTTTCCCTTGCCGAATATATCCCTGCCATTCAGATTAATGCCAACCAGATAGCCCGTTTGGACTGTCTGCTTGCTTTTGCCAATGTTGCCGGAGCGAATAAGTACATCCGTCCGATAGTGGAGGACAGTGATGTGCTGGATATCAGGCAGGGACGCCATCCGGTGATAGAGAAACAGCTTCCGGTGGGGGAGAAGTATATTGCCAATGATGTGTATCTGGATACCGACAGCCAGCAGATTATCATTATCACGGGGCCTAACATGGCGGGTAAATCGGCTTTGCTCCGCCAGACGGCATTGATTACGCTGTTGGCGCAGATAGGATGTTTTGTTCCTGCAGAGAGTGCCCGTATCGGCATGGTGGATAAGATATTCACCCGCGTGGGTGCCAGCGACAATATATCGGTGGGAGAGTCTACCTTTATGGTAGAGATGAATGAGGCGGCGGATATTCTGAACAACCTTTCTCCGCGCAGTCTGGTGCTGTTTGATGAACTGGGCAGGGGCACTTCCACTTACGATGGCATCTCTATTGCATGGGCGATAGTGGAGCACATCCACGAGCATCCGCGTGCAAAGGCGCGTACACTTTTTGCCACTCATTACCATGAACTGAATGAAATGGAGAAATCCTTCAAGCGTATTAAGAACTACAATGTGTCGGTGAAGGAGGTGGATAATAAAGTCATCTTCCTGCGCAAGCTGGAGAGGGGAGGCAGTGAGCACTCTTTCGGTATCCATGTGGCGAAAATGGCGGGTATGCCGAAGAGCATCGTGAAACGTGCAAACGATATCCTGCACCAGTTGGAGACGGACAACCGCCAGCAGGGGATTGCCAAACCGACGGCGGAGATAGCTTCCGGCCGAGACGGGATGCAGCTCAGTTTCTTCCAGTTGGACGACCCGGTGCTGTGTCAGATACGTGATGAGATTCTGACGCTGGATGTCAATAATCTGACGCCTCTCGAAGCTTTGAATAAACTGAATGATATCAAGAAAATAGTCAGGGGGAAATAATATCCCCCTCCTTTTAAAACCTCAATGCTTATGAAAAACTTTCTTGTTTTATGCTGTCTGTGGATGGCATGTCTTGCGATTTCCGCACAAGAACCGTGTCCCCAAGTAATCCCTGCCCTTCAGCAATGGAAAGGAGGCAGTGGCAAACTGGCCCTTCCCGCCGAAGGCAATATTGTTGTAAACCCTGCTGATGAGGCTGTACTTTTGTCTACCGCCGGGATATTGGCAGATGACCTGAACGCCATGTTGGGCTGGAATTATTCCGTGAGAACCGGTAAACCGGGCAAAAATGATATTTATATGGCTCTGATGAAGCCCGACAAAGAGTTGGGTGATGAAGGCTACAAACTGTCGGTAAACCGTTATGCCGGGATTGAGGCGCCTACCCGGAAAGGAGTGTTCTGGGGAACCCGCACGCTGCTGCAGATGCTTTATAAGCAGCAGGGAAAGATTTCGAAAGGGACGGCACGCGACTTTCCTTTATTCCCTAACCGCGGCTTTATGATTGATGCCGGCCGCAAGTTCTTTACGTTGGACTATCTGAAGCAATATGTCAGGATACTTTCCTTCTATAAGATGAACGAATTCCAGATTCACCTGAACGACAACGGCTTTCCGCAGTTCTTTGACAATGACTGGAACAAGACGTATGCCGCTTTCCGTCTTGAAAGCGAACGTTTCCCCGGTCTGACGGCAAAGGACGGTTCGTATACCAAACAAGAGTTTACGGACTTGCAGCGGTTGGGCATGGAGTATGGGGTGAATGTGATTCCCGAAATAGACATTCCGGCCCATTCATTGTCCTTCACCCAATACAAGCCCGAAATAGGCAGCAAAGAGTATGGAATGGACCATCTGGACTTGTATAAAGAGGAAACGTACCGTTTCATCGATTCGCTGCTTGATGAGTATCTTTCAGGAGAGCACCCTGTGTTTATAGGCCCTGATGTGCATATCGGTACGGACGAATACAATAAGAAAGAAGCCGAGCAGTATCGTTATTTCACTGACCGCTACTTGAAGTACATTGAAAAGTATGGTAAGACCCCGCGTATGTGGGGAGGCTTGAAATGGCTTCCCGGAAAGACTCCTGTAAAGGCAGAGGGAGTAACGGTAAATGCGTGGTCGTATGACTGGGTAGACCCGGAAATATCTTTAAAAGACGGATATAAGCTTATCAATACTTGCGATACCTATCTGTATATTGTGCCCGGTGCGGGCTACTATCGCGAGTTTTTGGACCATCAATGGCTGTATGAGACATGGACTCCCTGGCTGATGAACCGCAAGCAGACACTTCCCGAAGGTACTCCGGGGGTATTGGGCGGAATGTTTGCCGTGTGGAACGACCAATGCGGCAATGGCATCTCGCAACAGGATGTGCATATCCGTGCTTTTCCGGCCGTTCAGGTGCTGACCGAAAGACTGTGGAAGGGAGACAACAAACGAGTGCCTTATAAAGCATTTGAGGCTCTTTGCAAAGAGATGCCCGAAGCGCCGGGCATTAACCTGTCGGGCAAAATCTCTCCCCATAAAGATGTCGCACTGACGGTTCCCGGCAAGGAACTGCTCTTTACCGGTAAGGATACGGTTCAGACTGCTTTGCAGGAAGTGGGCTACCCCTATACGGTGGAATTCAAAATCTGTCCGGACGAAAAGACGAATATCAGCGGTGTATTATTTAGAGGCGCTCATGCCACGGTATATACAAACTGGGAGAATACGGGACGGATTGCCTTCTCTCGCGACGGTTACACATTTGTGTTTAATTCTTATCGTCTTCCGGCCGGCAGATGGTCTTCCATCCGCATTGAAGGAGATTACAAGGGCACTTCCCTGTATGTGGACGGTAAATTGCAGGAGCGTCTGGAAGGTAGAACCATGCGGGTCTATAATCCTAAGTATAAGTCGATGGATGAGATGCGCTATCAAGAGACCTTGGTCTTTCCTTTGCAGCAGATAGGAGATACGCTAAATGGATTTCAGGGGAAGCTGAAAGATGTGAGTTGCAGGCAGGGAGAAATGTAATGCCCTTATGATTATACTTATGACTTGAAGTGAAGCCTGATGTCGGTTATGAACTCATAGGGGAAAGGACTTTGGCTATTAACTGACGAACATCTTTATCGAAATCACCCTTGCTACAACTACCTGTGGCGAGGGTGATTTTTAGTTTATGAGAGTTCCGACACACTTTCATTTTTTTTTGTTTCAACTCTCCGAATGTCTTATAAAGAAAGACAAAAGTTGACCAAAGGCTTTTTTCAAACAATAGAGAGCGTTTTTCCAAACAATAGTAACCGTTTATGTAAGAAGCCTATTGCAATTGCTTAACCACCGCCGTGGTTAAGTCTATTCACGAGGGTGGTTAGGCTTAGTCACGACTGTGGTTAAAGTTAACCACGTCCGTGGTTAATGTATATTTTACGTTCATTAATAAAAGAAGAAGCTATGGAAACATTGTACGCTGACGGAGTACTTCACGGTCAACCGGTAGTGATTGTTTATGTAAACAATGGGCATTGTTTGGGGGTACTTACGTGCGAACTCTTACCAGTGTATGGTAAAACTTTGTCTTCTTAATGCTTCTCAGGCAGTTATCTTTCTCTTTTAGAGGTATTTTACTACCTTTGCCTGCAGAAAACTAAAGACAAAATTATTATGCGTTCATTTATTGTGAATTTAAATGTCATCGGCCTGCTGGCTGTTTGCTTGTTTGCCTGTAATCACCACTCTTCTAATCTGCTGTTATATCAGGTAGATTCATTGCTGAATGTGAAGCCGGACAGTGCATTGACTGTTTTAAGGAGTATATCTGTTTTGGATGAAATGACAGAAGCGGACAGGGCCTATTATGCATTGCTAATGGCTGAGGCTATGGATAAAAATGAGTTGCCTTTGTTGCCTTGCGATTCATTATTGGATTTTGCACTCGATTATTATGGCGATGATGATAAGGAGATGGCAGTGGCTTTGCTTTATAAAGGGCGGTTGCTGGCACAGATGGATGATAAAAAGGCAGCGATAGAGATGAATCTGAAAGCGTTGGACGTGTTGCAGGATTATCCGGAGGATACGCTATGCAGGAGCCTGATTTATAGCGTGCTGGGATTATGGTATGGAGATTGCGGGCTATATGACAAGGCGTTGGAAGTGTTGAACCGGTCTTTATATTATTCGTATAATGCCGGAGATACAGCCGTGGTCTATAATAATATCGGGTATGTCTATACAATGAGGGGGAAACAGGATTCTGCCCTTGCTTATCAGCGAAAAGCGGTGGAGTATGCGGAGAATGGAGGAGATACAAGCATGATGATTGCCTCTTGGCATAATCTGAGTATCCGTTATAGACAATTTCGAGAAACAGATTCGGCTGTGGTTTATGCACGTAAGGTGTTGCAGTCTCTCTCTGACAAATATCCCCAATCGGGGCTTTATTTTTTGAATATGGGTGATTTATATATTGATTTGGGGCAATATGATTCTGCCGGCTATTATTTGGATAAGAGCTTGTTTCTCTCTGAGCCTCAAGCAATGCCTTATTGGTCACTTGCTGTGGTTAAAGCCCAATTGGGCAATTATAAGTCTGCTTATCATTATCTGGATACTTTTGTGATGATTCGGGATTCCTTGGATGCCGGTGAGGAACTGTCCGAAGTACAGCATCTGGTCTATAAGCATCAAACGGAACTGGGAATAAGGGAGGAACAAAGAAAGTCAAGAATGACGATAGGACTGATAGTTTTTGTCGCTGTTGTCATCTTCTTTGTAATGATTCTCGTTTACCAATACCGTATTAATAGGAAGAACAGGCAGGAAGTGCTTTATCAACAGTCATTGGAGTATACGAATGACAAACTGCGTACGATGCAATGGCGGATAGAGGAGAATGAAGCTGTCATCGCTCTTTTGCGGGATAAGGAAAATAAGAATCTGGATGAAATCAGCAAAAGAGAGCGGTTGATAGCTCAATTGGAGAAAGAGAAGATAGAGTTGCAGGCTTGGCAGTTCCAACAGACACCGATTTATAGAAAAGTAATGGCATTGGCCAATCAGGATAAGACAGATAAAAAGCATAGAATGGTCTTCTCTACGGTGGAGACAGATAAGCTTAAAAAAGTGATTTTGGGGATTTATTCGACGTATGTGTCTTCTTTGCAAGCTAAGTGTTCGGGGTTGACTGAAGATGATTTGTTCTTTCTTTGTATGGAACAGACAGGGCTCTCTTCTTTGACCGTTGCATTATGTCTGGGTTTTAGCGATACGCAAGCCATTAATCAGCGCAGGTCCAGAATAAAGCGGAAATTGTCAGAGGTGTAGAATGTATACTACTGATAGATAGTGTATTATCTTTTTGTAGTGTCATCGCTTTCGCTTGTTGTTATACTATTCTCATCCTAACTTTGCAGCATCATTTTAAAACAAAGAGATATGAAAGCAAAGTTATTATTTTTGATGTCGCTTTTTATGATTGTAGTATTTTCGGCTGCTGCTCAGAACCGGTGGGGAGTGGTCGGTGGTGTTAATCTGTCAACTACTTCTGCCAAAGGATTTAAATGGAGAGCCGGTGGCTATGTTGGTGGGCTGTATGATATCCGGTTGAGTGAATCATGGTATATCCAACCGCAGTTGATACTTACTTACGAAGAAAATGATTCGAAGGACAAGACAAAGGTAGATGCGTTTTTTAGCCAATATGCTTTGACACTTCCTGTATTGGCTTCTTTTAAAGTGAAGTTGAGTGATGCTTTCTCTATGCGTATTAATGCAGGGCCTTATGTGCAGTATGCTATGTTCGGATGTCAGCAGAAATATGGCGAATGGTGGCATCTTGATTTTGGTAACCATTTCACTTACGGTTTGAAAGGGGGAGTGTCTGTGGAGCATAAACATTGGTTCGTTTCTATGGACTGTAAGTATTCTCTGAAAACGAATTTTGTGAACTATGGAGGGCATGGGCTGACACTTTCTGCTGGTATCGGTTATAAGTTCTAAAAGTGGCAGTAGGAGAGAAACTAAAAACAAACGCTTATGAAGGCGCAACCGACCTATGGTTTACGTAATTCTACCTTACAGGTTTCTATAGGATACCGTTTTTGAATAAGATATTTGTCTATATAGAAAATGCCGATGCGGACGAGAAGTGCATCGGCATTTTTTTGTTTCAACTCTCCGGATGTCTTATAAAGAAAGACAAAAGTTGACAGGAGGTTTTTTCCAAACAATGTCTATTGTTTGGGGGGTAGGTACTTATAGTGAAAAAGAAACATATTCTTGTCAGTCACATTTATTATGACTATTATTGTGAGTAAATTTGAAAAATACTATTATAAAAAGGGAATACTGATTATTGGCATCGGAATTATCCTTCTGATGGTTGCTGGCTCTTTTTGATGAACTGTCTTTTTTTATTTTAAATAATAAGGAAGCAATTATGAAATACATTTATTACATTGTATGTTTTGTGTCAATAGTGTTGTCTGTTGGATGTTCTTCCCGACATTTTAAAGAACTGAATCTGAATGATGTAAAGCTGGAACAAGGTACGTTCCGGGAGTTTAATTTAGATTCTACCAAAATTCTAGATCCACGTGGGTTCTTTTATTTTAATAATCATTTGGTGTTTATCGAACCAAAGAATGACCCGACTCTCTCTTTTTGGACGGCGGACAGCTTGAAATATGAATTCTCTTCAGGATATAAGGGCGGGGTTATCCACGAGAGGATTATTTTGTAAGTTCGGACTCCAGCTTTTTTATTTTGGATAATGATATTGAACGAGAAATCATGATTGAGAACAAGAAAATCTGTATAGTACACAATGTAGCAATAGCTATTCCTGATGCAATAAATCAGTTAGTTCGGTTGGATAATGATTATTATATTATGAGTGGTAATACGGACGGTTCTAGTGGAAAAGAACATTTTATTTATTCGAGTGGAACTGCTGTCCCTTTTGGCGATTATCCATCTAAAAATCTAGAGCGGGAGGAACAGGCCCGATTAGATTATAAATGTACGGCCGGAAGAATGGGCAAAAAGGTTATATTTGACTTTTATATATATCATAACCTTATCCGCAAATACAGTATGGCTGGAGAACTGTTACAGGAAATCAGGCTAAAAGATATTCCAGAGCGGCATAATACATTGGAGAAGCTAAGAGAAAGAATTACTACCCCTTTTTGGTTGTCGGCAGTGGCTATGGATGATACGATTTATGTTCTTTTTTATCAAGGTGTTACTAGTGAACAGATATATGTAAAAGGCGCCATACCGGAATTGCAAGTATGGGATTGGGATGGAAATTTGAAAAATAGATTTCTGTTTGATAAAGTATATGACAAGTTTACTGTTTCTCCGAATGGAATATTGTATGCAGTAAATAGGAAGGAGCCTTATAAAATATATACTTATGATATCAGTCGGTAAGGTTTTACAATATTAATCGTCTATTCTCGTTCACTCAGGAGGAAGGCTGGATTGTGTATTTGGGAAAGTGCTGATAAAAAAGTACGTAAATGCTTCTCAGGCAGTTATCTTTCTCTTTTAGAGGTATTATATCAGGTAGATTCATTGCTGAATGTGAAGCCAGTGCATTGACTGTTTTAAGGAATTCTAGTAAAAGGGATATCATTCGTGCGTGGTCATGAAATGGTATCCCTTCCTTTAACCTGTTATTTGGCTTCAGCCAGTTCTTTCATTGTCTTTTCAACTTTCTGAAAGAACTGTGCTATATGCGCTCCGTCTACAAAAGCGTGGCTGACAGTCAAGGCGATGGGCATCACCGGCACTCCACCCCGGATGACAGCCTTTCCTGCATTCATTAATGGATAGTCCAGCGGGTGCCCCGGTTCTTTCTGGGTGTAGGTGAGCGAGGTGAAGTAAAGCTGGGGAGTGGCACTGAGCTGAACTACATCATAGTCTCCTTTTTCTTCTATCTCTTTGTCGGTGCCGTATGGGTCGCCGTCTTCGGGGATAGAAGTGATGATGCGGCGTGCTTCTGCATAGAAACATTCGAAATCTTCATGATAGGGGATGCGCACCGTGTAGAAAGTCTTTCCCGGCACGGCGATGGGGGTACTCATGTCCACCGTGTCATGATAAACTACATTTCCATGCTTGTCTGTACGAAATCTGAACTCTTTCACTTCATTGGCAGCCCGAAGGATGGCATAAAGATAATAAAGGAAAAAGGAGCGTCCGGAGGCTTTTGCCGCAGCAAGGGCTTCGCCGCATTCTACCTCGCTGGTGATGGAAATCCATGAATTGTGGAAAGTGCGGAAGAAATTATAGTTGTCCCGACGTTCCCAAGTGTCAATGTCTATGATATGTTTCATTTGTTTTTAGCCGGTTTGAAAGAGTGATACATAAAATGTGCTCCGATAAGGATAAACGGAATGCTGAGCCATTGCCCCATATTGAGCATCATGCTGTCTTCGTATGCTTCTTGGCTTGCTTTGATAAACTCTACGAAGAAGCGGAAAACGAAGATGGTGGTGAGGCAGTAGCCGAAATAGAAACCCGGAAGGAGGGAGGTTTTGTATTTCTTGTATAAAGACAGTCCTATGACGAAGATGATGAGATAGGCTATGGCTTCATAGAGTTGTGCCGGATGGCGCGGTTCCATTCCTTCGCGGGGGAAGATGAATGCCCAGGGCACATTACTCAGTTTGCCGACTATCTCGCCATTCATCAAGTTGCCCAAACGGATAAAACAGGCGGCGATAGGGGTGGCAATGGCAATGTTGTCGAGTACGGAAAGATAGTTTAATTTCATTTTACGGGCATAAATCCAAAGGGAGAGTAGCAATCCGATGGTTCCTCCGTGGCTCGCTAAACCTAGATAGCCTGTCCATTTGATGCCTCCGTCTGTAAACTTGACGGGAAGAATCATTTCGAGAGGGTGGGAAAGCCAATAGCCCGGTTCATAAAACAGGCAATGCCCCAACCGTGCGCCTGCAACGATACCCAGCAGGCAGTAAATAAAGAGGGAATCAAATTTCTCATACGGAATCTTTTGGTCTTTATACAGTTTGGAGATGACCCAGTAGGCCAAAATCAGTCCTGTGACAAACAGGATGGAATAGTAACGGATAGTGATGCCGAAGATAGAGATTGCCTCTATTTCGGGATTCCAGACGATATGGAGTAATTGGTGCATAATCTTGGGGGTTACGAATGACAGGTCTTGAATTTCTTTTCCACTTTGCGATAAGTAGGCATGTCCACCTCCAGTTTTTCTCCCAGTTCAATCATGTCGAACAGCATTCCCTGTATCTCTGATTCGTGGCCTTTGGCAATGTCCTTCTGCATGGAGGCAGTGCTTTGGGGGTCTAGCTTGTCAATTACTTTCAGGTTGTATTCTATCGGGTCTTCGGGAAATATGATGTTCATGCGACGTCCCATTTCGCTACTTTCGCGCGACAGGCCGATAAAGGTATCGCGTTCTGCGCCGGGGTGCTGCAATGCGCCCATCGGTACGTCGTGATAAGCTCCTGTGCATGCCATGGCAGAGATGAAGGACCATTTGATGAAAGTGTCTCGGTTGATGTCATCCGATATGTCTGCCTTGATGCCTGCATCTATCAGTATAGTTGCGATGGCTTTCAGGCGTTCGGGAGCTATGTCTTGTTCGGGGCGTGCTCCAAAGACAAGGCGGAATATCTTGCCCATTTGCGTGATTTCGCCTGTGCCGGATACGAAACCGACAATGTATATGCAGCCGTCGAGCACCGTTACACGTGGAACAAGTCGGCCGATGCGGGGACCGGTTCCATACACATTCAGGATAGGAATCACTAAAGTGTCTGGGTGCGAAGCGCGTTCCAGAACGTCCTGAATGGAGTCGATGGAATATCCCTTTACGCATACGAAGATGACGTCTGCTTGTCCGTCATATTCTTCGGCTGTGCAGGCTTTTATGGGAAGGTAATGTTCGCCTTTTAAATCCGACTTCAAGTGAAGTCCTTTTTCGCGGATGGCTTCCAGGTGCTTGCCACGGGCAATGCATGTCACATCTTTTCCTGCTAAAGCAAGAAAACCGGCAATGCTGCCTCCAACGCCACCGGTTCCTATAATAAGAAAGTTAGGTTCGTTGTTTGTCATTTTGGGTATATGATTGATTAATGTTATGTTGGGCAGTTGTTAATGATATCTTACAATTGCCCAACAAGAGAATATCTTACACATTGAAGCGGAAGTGCATGATGTCGCCATCCTGCACCACATATTCCTTGCCTTCAATGCCCATCTTTCCGGCTTCCTTTACGGCTGCTTCCGAACCATAATGAATGTAATCTTCGTATTTGATGACTTCGGCACGGATAAAGCCTTTTTCAAAGTCGGTATGGATAACTCCGGCGCATTGGGGGGCTTTCCAGCCTTTGCGGTAAGTCCATGCCTTCACTTCCATTTCTCCGGCTGTGATGAATGTCTCTAAATCCAACAGCTTGTAGGCTGCTTTAATCAAACGGTTTACGCCTGATTCTTCCAAACCTACTTCCTGCAGGAACATCTGGCGGTCTTCGTATGTTTCCAGTTCTGCAATGTCGGCTTCTGTCTTGGCTGCTACGACCAGGATTTCTGCATTTTCTTCTTTTACGGCTTCGCGCACCATCTCGACATATTTGTTACCGCTGACTGCGCTCGCTTCGTCCACATTGCATACATACATCACCGGTTTGGAAGTCAACAGGAACAATTCTTTGGCAATCTTTTGTTCGTCTTTGCTTTCAAATTGTACGGTGCGGGCAGACTTGCCCTGCTCCAAGGCTTCTTTGTATTTGACAAGCACTTCGTATGTTTGCTTGGCCACCTTGTCACCGCCCGTTTGTGCCTGTTTCTGCACTTTCTGGATGCGGCTTTCAATGGTCTCCAAGTCTTTCAGCTGGAGTTCGGTGTCGATGATTTCCTTATCGCGTACAGGGTCTACACTACCGTCCACGTGGGTTACATTTTCATCGTCAAAGCAGCGGAGCACGTGCAGGATGGCGTCGGTCTCGCGGATATTGGCCAAGAATTTGTTTCCTAATCCTTCGCCTTTGCTGGCGCCTTTCACCAGTCCGGCTATGTCAACTATTTCCACTGTGGTGGGTACGATGCGTCCCGGATGGACCAGCTCGGCAAGCTTGGTCAAACGTTCGTCGGGTACGGTGATGACGCCTACATTGGGTTCGATGGTACAAAAAGGGAAGTTGGCTGCTTGAGCCTTTGCATTTGATAAGCAATTGAAAAGTGTCGACTTTCCTACGTTCGGAAGACCGACAATGCCACATTGTAAAGCCATAATACTATATTATTTTTCTTATTATCAATTAGTTATGTATTAATGTAAAATAGACGAGTAACAAAATGGTAACAATATAAAGTTAAAAAAGAATAATTGCTCCTTCTACCTCGTTTTGGTGTGCAAAGATAATCAATTTTGGGCTAATGTGGTTATCTTCTTATACTTTCTCTTTTGTCTATTATTAGTTTTTAAGCGGAATCGTTATCTTTGCTCATATTAATGAAACAGAGAACATTATGGAAAATACAGAGTTTAAAGCTAAATTTGACAATATACAAAGGTTATTTGACCGTTGCATTAGCCATGCTTATGAAACTTTAGAAAGAAACATTTATATGAAATCCCAATACCTGAATACGGAACAGGTGGAAGAATTGGAGGGGCAAGAGTATATTCATAATGCTGATGAATTAGCGAGCTTATACATGAGTTATTCTGTACTAAGTGAGATGCAGCGTTGTTATTTCATACATGACTTCTTTTGGGAAAGCGGTTTTTATGAAGCCCTGAAGCCTGATGAAAAAAGAAAGTATCTTTTATTTTCCCCTCTTTCATTTGATTATTCCCGATATGAACAAAATAATTCAGTTTATGATGAAGAACTGCCTTATTTTTCTGTAGTTGTTAAAGCCGTTGTGTTGGAAAGATATTTGGCATACTTGCGAAAAAAGAAAGAGGACAGAACGCAGACGGAAACACAACCGCAGCTGGAACAGGAAGTGCAGAAGCAGATAACAAACACTGAGTTTTCGATAAAAGCTGTACCCCCTATTGCTGAAACAGAAAATCCTTTTGATTCAATTCTTAATGATAGACAGATTGAATTAATTGTGGATTGCATAAACGAGGTTAAGATGTTCAATGCTTCTGTAACTGTTGATGACTTAAAAGCGATACTTTCCTGTAAACCTAATGCAATATTAAGGTCAAACAATAATAGATATGTAGCTTTTCTTTTTTCGGAATTAAGTAACAGGTCTTTGATTACCGCTAATTGGCAATCGGTCATTGCTAACAATAAGCTATTTCTTTCCAAAGATAAAAGTAGAGATAAATACCTCAATCAAGGGGATTTAGCTACAGCAACCAATTATGTGAAAGGTATCTCCCATGAGAAAGGATTTGCAACTATATACAACTATATCAAACAACTGAAAAGACTTTAAGAATAGGTTAAGACCTCAAACATAGCTTAATCCACTATCAAGCTAATCCTCAATACTTTTGCCCTCGTTAACGAAAAGAAAACGAGGGTGCGCACCTTCATATTGTTTCACTAAATCCCAAAAAGCAATATGGATAAGACATTAGAGATGCGAGTTGAGGAACTCGAACAGATGCTATTTTTAACTAAGAATGTGCTTAGCTTTGATGAAGCGAGCAAATTTCTTAACCTTTCCAAAAGCTACCTGTACAAGCTGACTTCGGGTAACTTGATACCCCACTATAAACCGCAGGGTAAGATGCTGTTCTTTGAACGGGCAGATTTGGAGGCGTGGCTACGTCAAAATCCTATCAAGACACAGGCGCAAATAGAACAAGAAGCGCAGAAGTATATCCTTAATAACCGTCTTTTAAAGAAGTAAAGCTATGGAAGACAAAAAAGTGACGGAAAAGAAGAAAGAGGATGCAGCAATGACAAGAGAAGATTTTGCAGTCCTTTGGAAAACCATTCATTTGAAGATTACCGATACTTACGATGTGCCACCCGAAATACTTTGGGTAAATGGTTCAACTATTGGCACGCTGGGAAATTTCAGCGCATCCACAGGTAAAGCCAAAAGCAAAAAGACGTTCAATATTTCTGCTATTGTGGCGGCTACATTGAAGAATGATGAAGTTTTGCAATATTCAGCGTTCTTGCCCGAAAACAAGCGTAAAATTCTATATGTGGACACGGAGCAGAGCAAATACCACTGCCATAAGGTGATGGAACGCATCATGCGTTTGGCTGGTCTTCCTACCGATAAAGATAGAGAGGATTTTATATTTGTCGTGTTGAGGGAATGCACACCCGACAAGCGAAAGCAGATAATAGACTATATGCTTGCTAATATGGAGGGAATTGGTCTTGTCATTATAGACGGCATCCGTGATTTGATGTACGACATCAACAGCCCCAGCGAATCATCCGACCTCATCAATCTTTTAATGCGATGGTCAAGTGAGTATAATTTGCATATTCACACAGTATTACATTTGAATAAAGGGGATGATAATACACGTGGGCATATTGGAACGGAACTTAACAACAAGGCTGAAACCGTTTTACAGATAACCAAAAGCACGCAGGATGTGGATATTAGCGAAGTAAAGGCGATGCACATTCGAGACAAGGACTTTGAACCGTTTGCATTTCGCATCAATGAAACTGCATTGCCCGAAGTTGTGAAAGACTATGTTTTTGAGCAACCCAAGCAGAACCGCAACTTTCCGCTTACGGAACTTACGGAGCAACAGCACCGTGAAGCGTTGGAAAACGGATTTGGAAAGGATGTAGTACAAGGCTATCCCAATGTTATCGCAGCCTTGAAAAAAGGTTACGCAAGTATCGGTTTTGAACGTGGGCGCAATATTCTCGTGGACTTGAACAAATTCCTTGTAAACAAGCGCATGATAATAAAAGAGGGGAAAGGCTACAAGTTCAATTCTGATTTCCACTACTAAAAGCAAGGTTGGTTTAGTCCGTGTGGTATATATAGAAGAAATGGACTTCTTTTCATTGTACGATTAAGTACAAGATAAGTTTAGTACAGTTTGGGTGTATATATAGCGGACTAAACGGAACTGATTCAATTATTCATTCACCAATACATTCAGATTATGACAATCGAAGAATCCCAAAATATAAAGTTGGCAGACTATCTGCACAGTTTAGGCTATAACCCGATAAAGCAACAGGGCAATAGTCTTTGGTACAAATCACCCTTGAGAGAGGAACAAGAGCCTTCTTTCAAAGTGAATACAGACCGCAATTTGTGGTATGACTTTGGAACAGGAAAAGGCGGCGACATCCTTGCATTGGCACAGGGGCTTTACGCATCCGACAGTTTACCCTACCTTTTAGACCGTATAGCGGAACAAAGCCCCTCTATCCGTCCCGTTTCTTTTTCCTTTCGCCAGCAGTCATCAACGCAACCGAGTTTCCAACATTTGGAAACAGTACCGCTTTCCTCTCCTGCCTTGTTTGCATACTTGCAGGATAGAGGCATAAATACAGCACTTGCGAAAAAAGAATGTATGGAAGTCCGTTTCTCGCTTAACGGTAAATGGAACTTTGCCATCGGCTTCCCTAACGCATCGGGAGGTTACGAAGTACGCAATAAATATTTTAAGGGCTGCATAGCTCCTAAAGACATCACCCATATACGTCAGGCTGGAGAACCTAAAGAAACCTGCTATGTGTTCGAGGGGTTTATGGACTATCTTTCTTTTCTGACCTTGCGACAGAAAAATTGTCCTGATTATCCCGACTTTGGCAAGCAGGACTATCTTATTCTGAACTCTGTTTCCAATCTTTCCAAAGCCTTGTACCCGTTGGGGAATTATGAGAAAATACATTGTTTTTTCGACAATGATACGGCAGGGATAAGAGCCGTACAGGAACTTTATAAAGAGTACAGTTTTCGTGTCCGTGATTCCTCACGCATTTATAGTGGCTATAAAGATTTGAATGATTATTTGTGTGGGAAACGGTTGGTGCAGTCGGCAGACTTGACACAGCAGACCAAGCAATCACAGACGGTCAAACAAACCGACAGGCAGGAACAACAACCAGCCAAAAAGAAAAGCAGAGGGTTCAGAATGTAGTTACCGCACGCTTTCCACAGGCTTTTGAGTAAGTAAAAGCCATAGCTCAATAGGGCGTTTTCTTCACGCAGTGCAAACACCGCTAAAAACGCCCTATCGAGCAAAGAGGCGATGCCCCTTTTGAAACCCCGTGAGCCATGCGGCGAATGTGCAAGGCAAACGGAATTGTCTAACGAAAAACAGATTACAACATGGGATATTTCACCCTTGATTTCAAGAAAGCAAAGGGAGCATCTGACGCTCGTATGTCCGACCATATCGAGCGCAGAGTGATAGCTCTGAATGTGGATCCTACACGTACACATCTTAATCGGGAACTGGTGGAACTTCCCGAAGGTGTGACGGTACGTGATGAAGCGATAGCGCATCGCATCAAGTCGGCAGGCATCAAACGGAAGATTACACCCGACCAAGTAAGGGCTATCCGTGTTATGATGTCGGGAACACACGAGGATATGATGAAGATACAGCAAGATGGGCGTATGGACGAATGGTGCAACGACAGTATGGAATGGTTGCACAAGACTTTCGGACGGGAGAATACCGTTTCTGCAGTTCTGCATATGGACGAAACCACACCTCATATACATGCTACCATCGTACCGATAGTAACAGGAGAGCGCAGGAAAGCAAAACAGAAGCAAACGGAGGGTAAGCGTTCCTACCGAAAGAAAACGGATGCAGTCCGGCTATGTGCTGATGATGTATTGAACCGTGACAAGTTGATAGGCTACCATGACGACTACGCCAAAATCATGGATAAATACGGTTTGCAACGTGGCGTGCGTGGTTCGGAAGCAAGGCACGTCACCACAGCCCAGTATTACCGTGATTTGAAGCGGCAGGCGGGCGAACTGGAAACGGGTGTGCAACAACTCCAAGAGGAAAGGGAGGAAGCGGAGAAGCGGTTAAAACAGGTTAAGAAAGAAATAGGAATGCAGAAACTTGAAGCGGTCAAGACCGAAGCAAAAGCTGCTCTTATTGCAAAGGTGGGTTCTCTTTTGGGTAGTGGGGAAATCAAGGAGCTTAAACAGGAGAACAGGCAACTGTATGAAGAAGTTACCAGCCGTGACGAGAGCATAGAAAGGCTGCAAACCATGATGCGGGAGCAGCAGAAACAACACCGTAAGGAATTGACAGAAGTACAGGCGAAGCACATTGAAATACTGAACGAGAGGGACAAGGAAATTTCACGTCTTAACCGTATCATTGAGAAGGCGTGCAAATGGTTTCCATACTTCATGGAGTTACTCCGCATTGAAAAGCTATGCCGCCTTGTCGGTTTCAATCAGGAATTGACAAACAAACTTGTAAAAGGCGAGCCGATTGTGTGCAGTGGAAATTTGTACTCGGAGGAATATAGACGAAAATTTGCAACGGAAAAGGCTGGTTTCCAAGTAGTGAAGAATCCGACAGATAATACGAAGTTGGTTCTAAGCATTAACAGACAACCGATTTTCGAATGGTTCAAAGAGCAGTTTAACAAACTACATCAGAACATACAGTCAAAACAGGAACAGAAAAGTAGTAAAGGATTTAAATTGTAAATTCTTTATTTAGCTAAAATATACAAAAGGTAAATCTAATATAATTCACGATTTGATTTTTTGTATATTTATTCTATAGATTTACTGATTAGGTTTAGTCTATTCCTTTGTCTATATGTTCAAAACAAACTAAACTCATTTGTATGAACAGCAGCAAAATAGGTGCTGGCGAAAAGAGAAATGTTTTTCTGTTTTTCGCCAGTTTATGTTATTATTTGTACCAACCCGATAATTGTAAATAACACCTGTTTTCAACTTCAACATCATTTGGTGACCACCATCGTGCAAGAGAAACACGTAATAATGTTCCTTTGGGAATTATGTCTTCTGTAGGTTGTAGCCCTACATATTTAATTTGTATCTCAGAACTCCAAGGATCATCGGTTTGATATTTATACCGAACTTTTCCTTTAGAATCTATACTTTTTATTAGGTCTTTATCGGCAATCCAAAAAGAAACACTGTTTTGTGGAATTTTTGAAGAATTTATGTATCCACTTCCATTAGTTGTAAATTTTAGAGCCTTATCAAATAAATTATCAATATTACCTCTGCATATATTGACATTTCTTTTTGTTATAAAGTCAATCATGCTTATGCCATCTTTTAGTCGTCCTACATATTTAGAACTTTGTACTAAAATGTCTTCGATATGGGGTGGGGTCGGATTTTGTTTTTCTATGAATGTAATATCATAAGCCTCGTTGATTTTAAATGGACAATCGTCAGATTGATTGTGACCATTGTTATCAAGCAATCGTACAAATCTTCCATCAAAAGTTATGCCTCCAACGCATACTCCTGTATTCATATGTGTTTTTGATACTATTAGAACTTTCATTTTATAGGTGTTTAATGAAATTATTGTATTTAAGGTGTAAAGCTTTTGCTACTATGGAACGATGACATGCTTCAGGATGTTCTTCAACGCAGAATAGAGCTATTTTCTGAGAATTGTTTTCTTTTAATGTATGTATCAATTTATCAAAATCAAACTGTGATAATATTTTATTCTTATACTCAATTTCAAATACTTTTCCGATTTCTATCCGAGCAGATTTCGATATTCCATTCTTCTTATCTATTTCTTTTTGTAGCTCTCGAATTTCAGTAGTTGGAGATAATTGGCTTATATATAAATATTTAATTCCATATTCTTTTAATTTGTTTTGTAAATAGGTACTATTTACATATGCGTATTTTTTACCTCTAACTCCTCTCCGTTGTCGAATATCGCAAAATGTATCTATTCCATTTTCTTTTAGCTTTGTAAAGAAAGATTGTTCTGTGGAGCCATATACCCCAATTGTGTAGAATTCCATATTTTATTAGATGTATTTTTTTCTTGATGTGAAATGTTCTTCGCCAAATATGGTATTAAGACCATCGCCATTAGTTAGTTCGAAAATTACTTGGTTTTGTGTTTTCTCTTTCTCAATACCAATGATATGTCTTAATTCAATTCCCATTTTTTGTAGTTCAACTCCAATGAGTTTTGCTCTATGGCATTCTTTGGGATTGCTTTCACTGCATAAAATGCAAACATTAAATCCTTTACTATTTGCATTTTGTAATCTTTTTAATCCTTCGATGAAGAACTCTCTGTTTTTTAGCTTGTTATAATCGACTTTACCATCAGTATAACACGTTCTATCTAAAGGTAATCCCCCTAATAAATCTCCCATATATCCATACTTAATGTGGTATTCTTCTACAGAGTATTTGAGGAATCCTTGGTTAAAATGAGTATAAAATTTAGAATATGGTTTAGAGCGTATATCAACAAGAAACTCGATATCGAAACTTTGTAGTTCCAATATAAGCTCTTTGATATCTTTGCTTCCATGTCCTATGGAAAATATGTGACTTAATTGTTCCATATATTCTTTTTGAATAGATTCTATACTATTACAAAAGTAACAAAATCTTTTTTATGTGGTTCTAATTTTACTTTTTTTATTTTGATTGTTAGCTAATCTGTGAAGTTGGGTATCAGGTCAATAGCTTTCTTCTTGCTTTCATCCACAATCTTAGCATATATTTGCGTAACTTGAATATTTGTATGCCCAAGTAATTTTGATACAGTATATAAATCTGCTCCAAGTGTAATCATCATGGTTGCATGGGTATGTCTTGATACATGGAATGTAAGATGTTTGTCTATTCCTGCACTTTCTGCCCATTTGGGCAATATTTCGTTTGTTCTGCCCAATGATATTAAATCAGCGAAAACTTTGTCTGTGGACTTTGCATTGCCTTTAGGAGGCAGTTGCTTTACAGCTTCACCACTTAGGGGTATTGAAATTGCTATTTTAGTTTTTTGCTGTACCATATTGAGGGTATATTTTCCTTCATTATCTTCCTTTAAGTCACCCCATGTTAAGGCGGCTACATCGCAATGGCGAATACCACAAAAACAGCAGAAGAGGAAAGCTCGTTTTACCGTGTTATTGCGGAAATCTGTTTTTATCAAAATTTTCAATTCGTCTATGGTAAGAAATTCTCGCTTGGCTTGTACTTGCTTTGGCTTATCTTCCAATTTTATTTTATCCATAGGATTAGCAGGTAAAATATCTTCTGTTACAGCATAATTGATGCAATAACGAAGCATCTTATAGTAGTGGGCACGTGTATTTGGGCTTACATATTTTTCTTTCTTACAATGTTGCTGTTTAGCTGTTTTTAGATATTCGACAAAACCAATAATGTATTCCTTATCAAGTTGTTTAAATGTAACTCCTGTCTTATCGTATCGCTTCAAATGATGGATAAGGGTATTAGAGGTGACCTTTCTGCCTGTCTTTTCTACATCTTTATCAGCTATGTACTGGATATAGTCAATCAACTTGATGTTTGACTTATTTTTACTGTTGCTGAAGCCATAGCGGTTATTTTGTATCTCAACGATTTTTTGTGCTTTGATGGCATTTGCCAATTTCATGGTTTCTGCATTACGGTTCTTGGTTGCACGGTCTTTTTCTGGAACAAGATAGAGTTTTAGAAATTCATAGTTTCTTTTTCCATCTACATAGATGTCCAAGTAAATAGATTCATTTCCATTGTTCAGTTTCTTGGTTCTGATACGGATTGGCTCTTTTATTTTCACTTCTTTGCTCATGGTTAATTCTTGTTTGATACAGTAGCAAAGATAGAAAATATTTTTGTTTTTGAGTAACAAACGAGTAACAGAAGTAACAAGAAATAAGGGTGAGAAAGGGAAAAATGAAGTAACAACAGAAAATGACAAATGAATGTAATATGTTGATATATAGTGTATTTATATTCTTTTGTTACTCTTTTATTATTTTGAATATGGCATTACCATTATTCCACATTGTAAAGCCATTATCTATCTGTTTTTTTGATTATTATCCATTAATTTGCCTGCAAAGATAACCATTCTTTTTTTATCGTGCTTCATAATTGCAGGTAGAATTGGTTGGAGGAGTACGAAAAAGGGCAGTCATCGCGACTGCCCTTTCGTTTAGAATTTTATGAAAAGTGTTAGATTGTTAGTTAAGCGAACATTTTATTTATCCATAGTTACGGTCATTTCAGGTACTAGTATATATTCTTTCTTCTTAGAGTTCCATTTATAATATTCGGTAGTAATGCTCTTGTTTCCGTGAGTGTAGCGGATGCAGAGGGTGTTCTCCCAACAGTTCTTGTTGCTGTTCCATTTCTGGGTTTCATCTTCGGTACGTTGTTGGTTTGCATCATACTTATAGTTGTGCTTCATGTAATTGGTCAGCATATTACCGTCCATCTTGAAAACAGTTTCCGAAACGATTACTCCGTTTACTTCTTCTGTATTGTGAATCAGGTTGTCACCCGGATTTGCAGCGGAAATTGTAAGGCTGGCAATAAATAGCATTGCTACAGAGAGCATTCCTTTCAAAAAATTAATCTTCTTCATGATATTAGCGTGTTAGATTGTTACTTTCATATTGTTTCTAAAAGCGGTGCAAATGTACAAAAAGAAATTGAACAACCTAACGAATCTGCAATAAAAAGATAATATTTTTGCAAAATGTCACTGAATAAACAAATATTAATAATTTGAAACTTTCGGTATGTAACAGAATGTATCTAAGGGGGAGAAAAAGGGCCTCATGTATTTATTTTGAATAATAGGGGAGTAGCGGGGAAATGACAGTTGTTTATTTCTGTGTTATCGGGTTGGCGGTCTTTGGGGAGGAAGGGGATAAACAGGGGCTTGAGCGTACGATAATGATAGGCGGATAAAAAAGGAGACCATTCGTTTGGTCTCCTTTAATATGTTGTGATATAGCGTATTGCCTGCTTATGTACTTTTGTTAATGCGCTTCCAGCCAATTATTTCCCCAGCCGCAGTCTGCCTTTAAAGGTACTTGCATCAGATAGGCTTTTTCCATTTCTTCCATTACAATCTGCTGTACTTTTTCCTTCTCTTCGGGCACAACACTGAAGTTTAACTCATCATGCACCTGAAGTATCATTTTTGAACGTATACTTTCAGATTGAAAGCGTTGGAATATCTTAATCATGGCTACCTTGATAATGTCGGCTGCACTTCCCTGAATGGGAGCGTTTATGGCATTTCGCTCAGCATATCCGCGTACTACGGCATTGCGTGAATTGATGTCCGGCAAGAAACGTTTACGGCCGAAGATGGTTTCGATGTAACCGTTGGCACGTGCTCGTTCGATGCTTTTCTCCATATATTCCTTGATTTGCGGATAGGTCTCGAAATAGCCGTCTATCAGTTCTTTAGCTTCTTGGCGGGGAACATTCATGCGTTCTGCCAGTCCGAACACCGAGATGCCGTAGATAATACCGAAATTGGCGGTTTTGGCTTTACTGCGTTGTTCGCGCGTCACGTCTTCGATGGCTATTTTATATACTTTGGCAGCTGTGGCGGCATGGATGTCGTCTCCTTCGCGGAAGGCTTCTATCATATTTTTGTCACCGCTTAAGTGGGCCATGATGCGGAGCTCTATCTGAGAATAGTCGGCAGAGAAAAACTCGCATCCGTCTTCCGGGATGAATGCTTTGCGGATTTCTTTACCGTCTTCGTTGCGGATAGGGATATTTTGCAGGTTCGGGTTACTCGAACTGAGGCGCCCTGTGGCGGTTACCGTCTGGTTGAAAGACGTATGTATTTTGCCTGTTTCCGGATTAATAAGCAGGGGTAGGGCATCGATATAGGTTCCGAGTAGTTTCTTCAGTCCTCGATGTTCCAGAATCTTGCCCACTATTTCATGCTTTCCGCGCAGACTTTCCAATACTTCCTCACTGGTCACGTATTGGCCGGTCTTTGTTTTTTTCGCTTTTTCTACGATGTGTAGCTTGTCAAACAAGACTTCTCCCACTTGCTTGGGCGATGCAATGTTGAAGTCTGTCCCTGCCAACCGGTGCACTTCTTCTTCTATTTGATTCATGCGAGCTGTGAAATGCTCCGAGGTTTGTTTCAGTGCTTCCGTGTCTACACGCACGCCATTTCTTTCCATATAGGCAAGGACGGGTACTAGGGGCATCTCTATTTCGTAGAAGAGTTTTTCGGCTCCTTGCTCTTTCAGTTCCTTCTCTAGTGCATGCTTTAGCTTTAAGGTGACATCGGCATCCTCGCACGCGTACTTATATATAGCTTCGGGAGGGAGGTCACGCATATTCTTTTGGCTTTTGCCTTTAGGTCCGATGAGCTCTTCTATATGAATCGTCTGATAATGCAGATAGATTTCTGCCAGATAGTCCATGTTATGGCGCAGTTCGGGTTGCAGCACGTAGTGTGCTACCATGGTGTCGAACAGCGGACCGCAAACTTCCACTCCGTAGTTGCCTAGCACCAACATATCGTACTTGATATTTTGTCCCACTTTCAGTGCTCCTGCTTTTTCAAATACCGGTCGGAACTCATTAACAATTTTTTGTGCTTCTTCTTGTTCGGCGGGAATGGGAACATAGAAAGCTTGGTTTTCGGCGTAGCTGAAACTCATTCCTACCAGTTTGGCGGTGATAGGGTCGGTTCCTGTTGTTTCCGTGTCTAGACTGAAAGTTTCTTTTGTAAGTAACTTTTGTATTAAATTGGCTCTTTTCTCTTCTGTATCAACGAGTTGATAGTCGTATTTTAAGTTTTCTAAACATGCGAGATTTGAATAATTTCCGCTTCCTGTATTCTCGTCTTCAAATTCTGCAAAGAGATTGCCTTGCGATGAAGCCTGTGAAGATGACGAAGGGCTCGGCTGGTCAAATAACGAAGGTTGGTCACCGAAAAGTGAGCCTTGTGCATTGCCGTGTGACTTTGAAGCCGCACTTGCCGAAGCCGTTTTCTTTTCACGGTTAAAAACGCGGTCGATGAGTGTGCGGAATTCCATTTCCTCAAAAATCTTCCGAAGTTCTTCTTCGTTGGGTTCTTCACGTTTCAGCTCGTCCATGTTCAGCGCAATGGGAACGTCGATTTTAATGGTCGCCAGAAATTTGGAGAACTCAATCATTTTTCGATTAGTTTCCACCTTTGTCTTCAGTGCGCCTTTCAACTCATCGGTGTGGGAGAGGAGGTTCTCAATGCTTCCATATTGGGCGATGAGTTTTTGTGCCGTCTTTTCTCCCACGCCCGGACAGCCGGGGATGTTGTCGGATGAGTCACCCATTAATCCCAGCATATCGATGACTTGGGCCGGCGACTGGATATCGAACTTCGCTTTTACCTGTTCTATCCCCATTACCTCAAATTCTTTGTCACCATATTTGGGACGGTACATAAACACATAATCACTCACCAGTTGGCCATAATCCTTGTCGGGAGTCATCATATAAGTTGTGATGCCGCGCCGTCCGGCTTCGGTAGCCAATGTACCGATTACATCATCGGCTTCATAACCTGAAACCTCAAGAATGGGAATGCGGTAAGCGCGGATAATGTCCTTTATAATAGGTACGGACAAACGGATTGCCTCCGGCGTTTCTTCGCGCTGGGCCTTGTATTGTTCGTATGCTTCGTGGCGGAAAGTAGGTCCGGCAGGGTCGAATGCTACACCAATGTGTGTCGGGTTTTCTTTTTTCAATACATCCTCCAGCGTATTGACAAAGCCGAGTACGGCTGAAGTGTTGAAACCCTTGGAGTTAATGCGCGGGCTTTTGATGAAAGCGTAGTATGCGCGATATATCAATGCATAAGCATCCAGCAGAAAAAGTTTGTCCATTCTTAAAAATCTTTAGTTTTTTCATGGTAAAAGTACAAAAAAATACCGTATTCCGCGTTTTATTACTACTTTTGTGCTCAAATTAACCTGTATGGAGAAGTTACAGCAAATCAAATTGCCTATTATTAAGGAGTTTGAAGGGTTCAAATCCTTGTTTGACGCTTCGCTCCAAAGCTCCAATCCTTTACTTAGTGAGGTGCTGACCTATATTAAGCAGAGGAATGGCAAGATGATGCGTCCTATCCTGACGTTGCTGATGGCCAAATTATTCGGTGAAATCAATCATTCTACACTTCATGCCGCTCTTTCGCTGGAGTTGCTTCACACGGCAAGTCTGGTGCATGACGATGTGGTGGACGAAAGCGATAAGCGACGCGGGCAGTCGTCGGTGAATGCTATCTATAATAATAAGGTATCTGTATTGGTGGGAGACTATATGTTGGCTACCAGTCTGAAGCATTCTGCCATGACGGGTTCTATCCGTATTGTTGATTTGGTGGCACGGCTGGGGCAAAATCTTGCAGAAGGTGAGATTATCCAGTTGACCAATATCAATGCTTCCGAGTTTTCCGAAGAAGTTTATTATGATGTGATTCGTAAGAAGACAGCCGCTCTCTTTACAGCCAGTGCCGAAGCCGGGGCTGTAGCGGTCGACTCTTCCGATGAAATGGTGAAAAATGCACGGTTGTTTGGTGAGATGATTGGAATTGCTTTCCAGATTAAGGATGATATCTTCGATTATTATTCTCCCGATGAGATAGGCAAGCCGACCGGCAATGATATGCATGAGGGTAAGTTGACATTACCGGCATTGCATGTTCTGAATACTTTGGGGGATGAGCGGATGTGCCAATTGGCGCTTCGCATTAAATCCTTGGACGCCACAGATGCAGAAATATCCCTTTTCATCGATTATGTGAAGAAGAATGGCGGTATAGAGTATGCTAAACAGGTGATGGTGGACTATCGTAATAAAGCATTGGAGTTGCTTCCTTCCACAGCCGACACAGGCATTAAAGATGCTTTGACTGCTTATATTGATTACGTGATAGAACGGGAAAAATAGCCCTCACCTCAAGCTGGAATAGGGAATTGCTTCAAGCGTTTTTTAGATGGACAGGTAATTTAATTTCCGAAGGGAGACTTTCTCAAAACAATAGGGACACTTTATGAAAACAATGGAAACAACTTTCCCAAACAATGCCCATTGTTTGGGGGTATGATGGTGTCGTTAAAAGCAAGAGAAAGAGCCGTATCATTACTCGCGACAGAGTTTGATACGGCTCTTTTAAGTTTGGTAGTTACAATCTGTAACTTTTCGGAAGGGGCATTTTTGTTTCGACACACCCTCATCGATAATGGTGGCGTATGCGGCTCTTAGAAGAACTTGGTTTCCTGACCGACAATCTCGGAAAGGAGCAGATTGGCCAGGCGGCTTGTTCCCAAACGGAATAATTCATTGGTCAACCATTCTTTACCCAATATTTCTTTTACGATGGTGTAGTATACCAGTGCATCGTGCACGGTATTGATACCTCCTGCGGGTTTGAAGCCGACCTTTCTGCCCGTAGCCATATAATATTCTTTGATGGCTTCGCACATCACATAGGCCGCTTCGGGAGTGGCGGCAGGATTCTCTTTGCCGGTAGAGGTCTTGATGAAGTCTGCACCCGAATACATCGATAAAATGGATGCCTTCTTAATGTTGGAAGCATTTCCGAGTGCTCCTGTTTCCAGAATTACTTTCAAATGCTTGTCTCCGCATACTGCTTTTAATTCTTCGATTTCATCGCACATTCCTTCGTAGTCACCTGTCAGGAACTTGCCGACCGAGATGACAATGTCTATTTCGTCTGCACCGCTATGAATAGCCATGGCTGTTTCTGCCACTTTCACTTCAATGAATGTTTGTGAAGAGGGAAATCCCCCCGATACACAGGCTATGTTTACCTTGTCGGCTTCCAGCGTATCATTTACTATCTCTGCCATATTGGGGTAAACACAAATGGCGGCTACATTGTCCAAATCGGGATATTTATCAACGAAATCGTTCACCTTCTCGGTAAATTTCATCACACTTTCTTCCGAGTCGGTACACTTTAACGTGGTGAGGTCAATGCAATGGAAGAGGAATTTCTTAACTTCCGGTGTATTGTTTTCAGCCAGATGCTCTTCGATGAAATGGGCTACTTTTGCTTTTACATCTTCATCATTCAGATGGGTGTTGTATTTGGCAAGTGCTTCCATATACTTGTCATGAGCGTCTTCGTGTCCGTGGTCATGTTCGTGACCGTGGCTACAATCGTGGTTATGTTCCATAATTCTTTATAATTTGGGGTTGTTTTTATGTCTGTCCTTGTCTCGGTTTGTTTTCTTTTCGAGATTCCGATGAAAGGCTTCCGTCAGGTCTACACCTGTCTGGTTGGCGAGGCAGAGGAGCACCCAAAGCACATCGGCCATTTCGTCTGCAAGGTTACATTTTTCACCTTCCTTGAAGGATTGGTCACCATATTTACGTGCCATGATGCGGGCCAGCTCACCCACTTCTTCAGTCAGTACGGCCATATTGGTCAGTTCGCTGAAGTAGCGCACACCGTATGTCTTAATCCAGCGGTCTACTTCTTTCTGTGCTTCTTCCAGTGTCATATTATTCTTTGTTTTTTGAGTCCATACATATAGTAACAGGGCCGTTGTTCAGAAGTTCAACTTTCATGTCGGCTCCGAATTCTCCTGTGCCTACTTCACGTCCAAGGGCGATGCTGAGTTCGTTGCAGAAGTATTCATATAAAGGAATGGCTGTTTCAGGCCGTGCCGCACGGATGTAAGAGGGGCGATTGCCTTTCTTATAGGATGCGAATAAAGTAAATTGGCTGATAACCAATATGTTACCTTCAGCCTCGAGGATGGACTTATTCATTACTCCATTTTCATCATCAAACACTCTCAGACCAATAACCTTTTTGCATAGCCAGTCTGCATCTTCCTGATTGTCAGCTTCTTCAATGCCTACCAATATCATTAATCCTTCTTCTATGGCTGACTTGCAGACCCCATCGATGGTGACGGATGCATGGCTTACTCGTTGTATAACTATTCTCATATTTTATTTTTTATCGTTTCTTGCAGGTAGTATAGATGCAAAGGTAGAAAATCCCTTTTATTCTGTAAGGCTTTCTTTGATATTTTTAGCGGCGGCTTCGCCCACTACGGCAGCTATTTCTTCTAGTGTGGCTTTTTTAATGCGTGCCACGCTCTTAAACGTTTTTAGAAGGGCGGATTTACGCTTCTCGCCGATTCCCGGAATACTGTCCAAAGCAGAGGCTACCTGACTCTTGCTCCGTTTGTCACGATGGAAAGTGATGGCGAACCGATGTACTTCGTCTTGTATATTCTCTAGAAGATGAAATAACGGTGTACTTTGTTTAATGCCGATGGTAAGTGGAGGAAATCCGTAAAGCAGTTCCGAGGTGCGGTGTCTGCGGTCTTTGGCAAGTCCGGCAATGGGAATATTCAGATGAAGTTCGTCTTCAATCACTTCACGAACTACCTCCATTTGCCCCTTTCCACCGTCAGTAATGATGAGGTCGGGCAGGGGAGAACCTTCCTCGACGGCACGAGTATAGCGGCGTCGGACAACTTCCTTCATGGAGGCATAATCATCGGGGCCTTCTACCGTTTTAATATTAAACTTGCGATAGTCCTGTTTGCTGGGCTTACCCATTTTGAACACCACACAGGCGGCTACGGCATCCGAGCCTTGGATATTGGAGTTATCGAAACATTCGATGTGGACAGGCATTTTCTCCATGTGCAGTTGGTCTTGTATTTCTTTCAGGATGCGCACTTTCTTTTGCTCGGGATTCAGCTTGTCCGCTTGTTTCAGACGGTCTACTTTATATTGCTTTACATTCATGACGGAAAGGTCGAGCAAGTGTTTCTTCTCACCTCTTTGGGGAATGGTGAAAGTTACATTGTTCATCTCCATATCCACCTCGAAAGGAACAATAATCTCGCGTGAAGTACTGTTGTATCGTTCCCTCATTTCCACTATTCCCAATTGCAAAAGTTCTTCTTTGGTTTCATTCAAACGCTTTTTATATTCGAATGTGAAGGCTTGGTTTATGCAACCGTTGGTGATGTGGAGGTAATTGATGTAAGCTGAGTTTTCATCCATTTCAATGGAAAATACATCGACATTATGAATGATGGAATTGACAACCTCACTTTTGGAACGATAGGTCTCGATGAGGTCGTATTTTTCCTTTATCTTTTGCGCTTCTTCAAACTTCATTTCAGAAGCCAAAGCTTGCATCTCCTCCATGAGCAGGTCGCTCACAATTTGTGTATCACCTTTTAAAATTTCCTTGATTTCACTGATGTCTTTCAGGTAATCTTCGTGAGACTGGCGTCCTATGCACGGTCCCTTGCAATTCTTTATATGATACTCCAGGCAGACATCAAACTTTCCGGCGTTGATATTCTCCGGGGTGAGGTTCAGTTTGCAGGTACGGATAGGATAGAGCTTTTTAATCAAATCGAGTACGGCATACATCGATGGAACATGACTATACGGGCCGTAATAACTGGAGCCGTTGCGTATAATCTTACGTGTCTTGAAGATGCGGGGAAAGTATTCGTTGCTTACGCAGATAGAAGGGTAGGTCTTGTCATCCTTCAGCATCACATTGTAACGCGGACGGTATTTCTTGATTAGGTTATTTTCGAGTAAGAGAGCATCCTCCTCTGTTTTTACTACGATATAACGGATATCTGCAATCTTGCTGACCAACACCCGTGTCTTTCCGTTAGGGTGTTCTCTGTTGAAATAAGAAGAGACTCTACGTTTTAAGTTCTTTGCCTTTCCAACGTAAATAATGGTTCCTTCAGCATTCAGATATTGATAAATGCCGGGGCTTTCGGGAAGATTGAGAACAATTCCTCTCAGATATTCATTGGTGTTAATCTCTTCTTTTTTCTCCATATTGTTACAATGTTATTGTCTTGGGCTAAAGACGGATTTCATACGTCTATTCCAAAGGTTTATATACTATCTTTGGCTGTAGCGGTAATGTTTGGTTATTCGCAGCTATTCGCGAATACATTATTCGGAATATGGGGTTGTGTCAAAATGTGGATAATACTGTCGTTTAGTTCGTAGGGGCCAGGTTCGCTCGCCCGAAAACAGTTTGCTTTGTGTCTTCGGGCAGGCAACCCCTGCCTCTACAGTTGACGATTGGATAGGCCATTTTAGTTTTGACACACCTCCAAAGTACATTTTTCGACTGCAGACGAAGTTATAATTGCAGCAGTGTATCCACAGTGATATCTGCAGGGAATGCTTTTCTTCCGTTCAGCTCTTTTAATTCTATAATGAAATTGATATATGTTTTCTTGGCACCGCACTTCTGCACTAAGCGGTGAGTGGCTGCCATTGTTCCGCCTGTAGCCAATAAATCGTCGTGCAGCAAAACAACATCGTCTTCACTGATAGCATCCTTGTGTATTTGGATGGTGTCGGTTCCGTATTCTTTGGCGTATGTTTCCTCCAATACTTCAGCGGGGAGCTTGCCCGGTTTACGTGCCATTACAAAACCTGCGCCTAAACGTGCGGCCAAAGCACCACCCATGATGAAGCCTCGCGATTCGATACCCACCACTTTGGTGATGCCTTTGTCCTTGTACATCTCATACAATGTGTCCAACATTTCTTGCATGCACTCGGCACTCTTGAACAGCGTAGTGACATCATAGAATAAAATACCCGGGATAGGAAAATCAGGTATTTCTCTTAAATTAGCTAATAGCGTTTCTTTGCTCATAACCAGCGTTTTATTGTTTAATAATTAAATAACTTGTTTCACGTGAAACATTGCCTCTTTATCTTCCGAGAAGCACCAGCAGGACATTGATATCGCTGGGCGAGATTCCCGGGATACGGCTGGCTTGCGCTAATGTTTCAGGGTCTATCTTTATTAATTTCTGACGGGCCTCGGTAGAGAGCGAGTTCAGCGAATTATAATCAAACTTACCTTTTATGCGGATAGCTTCCAGACGGTGAATCTTGTCGGCTATCATCCGTTCACGGTCGATATATCCCTGATACTTGATAAGTACTTCGGCTGCTTCGATTATCTCTTCTTTGCGGTCGGTTATATTGTTCAGCATTTCTTTGAACGCGGGGATATGTTCGGCGATGCTTTCTATCGTTACTTGTGGACGGTTTATTAAATCTATTAATTTGCATCCGTGGGTGAGGCGGGCAGTTCCCAGGCTTTCCAAAGCGTCATTGATGAGTGCTGCTTTGATAGAGAACTTCTTGGTAAAATCAATGATGGAGTTTACAGCTTCACGCTTGCTGCACAGATGCTCATAGCGGTCTTGTTTGACAAGGCCCAGCTTATATGCCCGCTCGGTCAGGCGCATGTCAGCATCATCCTGACGGAGCAGGATGCGATATTCGGCGCGTGAGGTAAACATACGGTAAGGCTCGTCAACACCTTTTGTCACGAGGTCGTCAATCAATACACCGATGTAAGCTTCGTCTCGTGCCAAGGTGAATGGCTCTCCACCGTGGCAGTTGATATGTGCATTGATGCCGGCAATGATACCTTGCCCTCCGGCTTCTTCGTAACCGGTTGTTCCGTTCACTTGTCCGGCAAGGAACAAGTTTTTGATTACTTTCGATTCCAACGTATGTTGCAGTTGGGTAGGATCGAAATAATCATATTCGATGGCATAGCCGGGGCGGTAAACAACCAAATCCTTGAAAGCAGGTACCTTCTTCAATGCGGCTAGTTGGATATCCATTGGCAGGGAAGAGGAGAAACCATTGAGGTAAAGTTCCTGTGTCGTTTCGCCTTCAGGTTCCAAGAAGAGCTGATGCTGTTCTTTATCCGGGAAGGTTACGATTTTTGTTTCTATACTGGGGCAATAGCGGGGACCGATACTCTGAATTTGTCCGTTGAAAAGGGGAGAGTCGGGGAGTCCTTCACGCAGAATCTTGTGCACTTCTTCATTCGTAAAGCAAGTCCAGCATTGCAGTTGTTTAAGTTTGCGCGGCTCACTCATGAAAGAGAAGCGATGGAAGTCATTTTCTCCATCTTGTGTTTCCATCAGTTCATAGTGTACGCTGCGACCGTCAATACGAACAGGAGTACCGGTTTTCATTCGTCCGGCAGTGATACCGTGGCGAGTGATAGACTCGGTCAAATGGTAAGAAGCTGGTTCGGCGATTCGTCCTCCCGCCAACTTCTTATGGCCGATATGCATCAGCCCGTTCAGAAAAGTTCCTGCGGTCAGCACGATACATTTTGCATGGAATGTAACTCCCCAACAAGTGACCAGTCCGGTTACTTCACCATTTTCGACTATCAACTCCTCTACTGTATCTTGCCAGATATGCAGATTGGGTGTGTTCTCTAATATTTCACGCCATGCCCAGATAAATTTACCACGGTCGCACTGCGCACGCGGGCTCCACATGGCAGGCCCTTTTGAGCGGTTGAGCATGCGGAACTGGATAGCAGTGCGGTCGGTTACAATTCCCATGTATCCTCCGAGTGCATCTATCTCTCTTACGATTTGTCCTTTTGCGATGCCTCCCACAGCCGGGTTACAGCTCATTTGCCCAATCTTATTCATGTCCATAGTGATAAGGCAAGTCTTTGAACCCAGATTCGCTGCGGCAGCGGCTGCTTCACAACCGGCATGTCCGGCACCAATTACAATTACGTCGTACTTAAAATCCATTGATTTATTTCTTTTTACCGTGGCAAAATTACTAAAAAGTTGTCAGAAAGTAGGTTGAGGGATTGTTAGAAAATGATAGAGAGAGGAAAAAGGATGATAAAAAAGAGAATCGAGGGATTATTTTGTCAGGAATCGAGTACTTTCTCATTGAAGTTCTCTGTTTGGGAGCGATGTATGTCGGGGCAGATTGGTTTCTTGGGGATGCGATATGTCATATCGGATGCAAAGGGAAGAGTAAGCCGTTTCGTAGGGTCAACCAAGCCCTTTTAAACGGAAGATTATTACAGTCCATTGCAACAGACCGTACAGTCCACTGCAATGGACTGTACGGTCTACTGTAGCGGACTATACAGTCCACTGCCGGAGTCTGTAGTAATCCGACGGACAGACAGACGTAATCGAAAGGACGAAAACGCTTAGTCCGGCTAATGAAACGACTTAGAGAGTTTAAAACGTATGCAGCGCCCGGAAGAGGGTGATTTTTAGTTTATGAGTGTTTCGACACAACTTCGACAGGTGTTTGCTTCATCTATTAAATCCCCAGAATAAAAACCGACCCTGTTTTCCGCTTCAAGACTGATAGTATGTGTGGAAGAAGCGAATCAGATATTCAGCATTTCTAATGCTTTGTTTTCTGCCGCTTCCATTATTTCGCGTTCTCCGGGACCTTTGTCATTGATGCCGCAAAGATGCAGGATACCATGTATGATGACGCGGTGAAGTTCTCGTTCATACGGTTGGTTGAATTGCTCTGCATTCGTGCGGACAGTATCCAGACTGATGAATAAATCGCCCGAAAGACGGTTGCCGGCACAATAGTCGAAAGTAATGATATCCGTATAATAATCATGTTGTAAATATTGGCGGTTTACTTCCAGAATCTTTTCATCGGAGCAGAAGATATAAGCTATTTCACCGACTCTTTTTCCATAGTCGGCGGCAACCTTCTTTATCCATTCGGTAGTTTCCCTTTTCTTAATGGCAGGCATCTCAATGCCTTCTGTCTGATAACTAATCATACTTTTCTCATTTTTAAAGACGGGCAAAGATAGATAAAGTATTCTGATAATCCTCTTTTATCCAAAGAAAAGGTAACAAATAAAGATAGCCGAAATCACCCCTGCCAGGTCTGCCAACAGTCCGCAAGGCACCGCATGGCGGGTTTTTACGATACCTACACTGCCAAAGTAAACAGCAAGGATATAAAAGGTAGTATCCGTTGAGCCTTGAAAGATACATGCCAGACGTCCGACAAAGGAATCGGGACCGTAAGTGGTCATGGCGTCTACCATCAGTCCTCTGGCCCCGCTTCCGCTTAACGGCTTCATTAAGGCTGTAGGCAGTCCGCCCACAAAATCGCTGTTGATGCCGCATAGTTTGACTGTACCTTCGATGCCGTCAATCAGATAGTCCATTGCACCGGAAGCACGGAAAACGCCAATTGCAACCAAGATTGCAACCAGATAGGGGATGATGCGTACAGCAGTGCTGAATCCCTCTTTTGCTCCTTCTACGAATGCATCATATACATTGATTTTCTTTCTCACTCCTGCTATGATGAAACCGATAATGATTAAGAATAAGAAAACGTTGGCAATGGTGGTCGAATAGATATCAATCTGTGTCCGGGAGAGGGTATTGAAAAAGTAGATGATACCTGCTACCAGGAGGCTCATTCCTCCCAGAAACAATAAGATAGTGCGGTTAAGCAAGTTTATTTTCTGGTAAATGCTGACAGTGATAATCCCTGCAAGAGTTGAGAAGAAAGTGGCAAGAAGAATGGGTACAAAAATATCTGTCGGTTGCGCTGCCCCCAGTTGGGCACGATATACCATGATACTGATTGGGATGAGTGTCAGTCCGGAAGTGTTTAAGACCAGAAACATAATCATCGGATTAGTGGCTGTGTCTTTCTTGGGGTTCAGTTCCTGTAAACCTTCCATTGCTTTCAGTCCTAGCGGTGTGGCTGCATTGTCCAGCCCCAGCATATTTGCGGCCAGATTCATAAAGATGCTCCCGGTCACCGGATGTCCTTTGGGAATCTCCGGGAAAAGTTTGCAAAACAGAGGGCTCAGCAATTTAGAGAATAAAGCGATGACTCCTCCTTTCTCACCTATTTTCATAATTCCAAGCCAGAGTGAAAGCACACCGGTCAATCCCAATGAAATCTCGAATGCAGTTTTGGAAGAACTGAAGGTTGAGTTGATAATCTCGGGGAAGACTTGGGTATCTCCCAGCAAAACGAGTCGTACCAATGCGACTGCAAAGGCGGTTAGGAAGAAGGCAATCCAAATATAATTGAGCACCATAACTGTTGTGTGTTTTTGTTATGCGAACAAAAGTACAAATAAATCCTCTAATTCGGGTAAGGATGCATGAGGGAAATTTTTAAGCGATTCTCGTAGATTGGTGAAGCCGGCATCTGATAGGTTAATTCCCTTTGCGTTATCTTTTTGGTCGGGTAATTCTATTTAATCATGACTTTATGCATATTCTTCCCCTGGTTTTTATAGAAAAAAGAAGGAAAGGGAATTTTAAAAGAACTTCTTATTCTAGAAAGAAGATGACTGATTTGCTGTTTTTCGAGTTTCAGAGAGCCACTCTTGCGGTTGTAGAGGCGGTAAAATAGTACTTTTCGCCATATACTCTTTATTGTTGGCATAAATAAAGAGTACACTGCCTCCTTTTATTGTATTAATGATTGGTTTGGTGAGTGCCTGCGGCAATGCCGGACATCCGAAACTTCTTCCCAGTCTTCCGGACTTGCATACGGAAGGATTGGCATAAGCGGCGCCATGTACTACAATGGCACGCTCGCGTGCGCGGTCGTTGATTCCTTTCTCCAGTCCATCCAATAATAATGAATAACCATTCTTTCCTTGGTAAGTGCTTCCGGTGAGATAGAAACCGAGTGAGCTTTTATACGAACCGACCGTATTGGAGAAAGAAGTGGCATAGTTTTCTCCACTATTCTTGCCGTGTGCTACCACTGATGAATAAAGTAGCTTTCTGTCTTTCATATCGAACACGAACAAACGCTTTTCGGTCGATGGTTTGGTGAAGTCGATAAGAGTTAATACAGGTTTCTTTTTCTGTTCTATTTTGTTGTAACCTTGCACAGCTTGTCTGAATGCCAGAAAGTTTACAGTCCCTCCCAACTCCATTTCCTCAAATAAAGCTTCGCCGTCCGGTGCTTCGTTTTCAGGAATGACCATATTTGCCATCTCCTCGGGGACAGATGTCCGGGTGGATACGTTACTGAATGGGAAGAAAAACAGGACTAGAAATAAAAAAGCTTTGTACATAGGTGAAAACTAAATAATGGGTGCAAAGTTACGTACATTTCTATTCCAAAACAAATATAATTGCCTCATTAACAGTGTGAAATCGAAAAATACAGCTATATTTGTAGGTTATATATAAATGTATTAAAAAAGCGGGTATAATGAAAAGCGAAGAAATAAAAGACTTGTTTAAACAATTTGAAAGCATTGTTTGTGACTATCACGGAGTGGAGTGTTGGAGTGCACGAGAGTTATACTCGCTTTTGGGATACACCCAATGGAGAAACTTTGAGGCTATAATCAATAAAGCAAAGGCTGCATGTGCCAATGCCGGCGAAGATATAGCTTATCATTTTGCTGACGTCAGCAAAATGATAAGTTTGGCAAAAGGGGCAGAAAGAGAGATAGATGATATTTATCTTACTCGTTATGCCTGCTATTTGACTGCCCAGAATGGTGATGCGCGTAAGCCGGCGATAGCTTTTGCCCAAAATTATTTTGCGGTACAGACCCGACGTGCCGAACTGGTAGAGCAACGTTTATTGGATTATGAGAGGGTTCGGGCACGAACCAAGCTTGCAGAAACAGAGAAGCTACTGTCTGGAGTATTATATGAGCGTGGGGTAGATAGCAAAGGATTTGCTATAATCCGTTCGAAGGGGGATAAAGCATTATTTCGTTTGGATACAGCCTTATTAAAGCGTAAGCTGGGTGCTCCTGATAGTCGTCCATTAGCTGATTTTCTTCCTACTATTAGTATAAAAGCGAAAGATTTTGCTGCAGAGATGACTTCCATCAATGTACAACAGAAAGACCTTTATGGACAGAGAGCTATCGAAAAAGAACATATTGACAATAATGCTGCCGTACGTGATATGATGGTCAGTCGAGGTATTTATCCCGAACAGCTTCCTGGAGGTGAGGATGTGAAGAAGATAGAACGGCGCTTAAAGTCGGAAGAAAAGAAAATAACAGGGAAATAGTCTGCTGTTATTTTCTTTTTTAGTTATGAAGATTTCTATTCCAAAACAAATATAATTGCCTCATTAACAGGTGCCCAATCAAAAATGAACTTGGCGTGTGAGGTTGCATTGCGCACGCACATGTGCGAACGGGGTGTCGTCCCTAAAGTATAGCTATACTCGATAATACCTTTTGCCGGTGCATTTGTGGGCACACCATGAATGTAGCCACCATTGTTGAAGCGGCTGGCATAAGGGGCAAAACCTCCGGTTGCGGTGGAGCCGTCTTTGAGGAAAATCATCTTTGGCTTCTTTTCTTGCAAGACAAACATACCCAGTGGTGTGGGCTGTGCATAAGGCGGCCGCCGTTGCCCTGTCGTGGCCGGATTCATGCTGCGCACCAACCATTCCCCCTCCTTTTTTCGTTCCAGGGTCGTGATATTCTGGTTGTGGCGGTCTACAAAGATAGCCTTATCAAAAACAACAGTATCAGGAATGAGCTTCACATATTTGGTAGGTGCATACCATTCTCCTCCTATATATAGAGGTGTGACTTTCGTAAACTTTCCATCCGTACCCAGATGGCGCGTCAGCAGCCCATCCAGTCCATAACGTACCGGGGTGAGCGTATCATTGAGCTCATATAACGGCACTCCCTGGTATCGTTCCACCCCCAAAGTATCGGCCACACGTTTATAAGCATCCCGTTTAAAATTCTTGACCAGCGGAGCTTCTCCATTTCGGTTTTTATAATTCTGAAGGATACACCATTGTGATGGTTTCTGCCGGATATTCTCCAACAAGGCTAATCTCTCTTTTATCTTTTCCCATTGAAAGCAGCGTGTCGTATCCTTATAAGGATAGACATCCTCCAAAGTATGCTTGTCATAAAGCAGTTCTTTTTCTATTCTTATATCTTCAGCTGCCAATTCCTTCACTATAATTTCGGCAGGAGTTTCGGCTATGGAATCCCGGACTTCGAAAGCGGCGGCCTGTTGCGTGTCGTTTTCCGCTTTCGAGTTGCAGGAACAGAGTACGCAGAACCCTGTCAGCCAATATATGAATTTTATCCTTTTCATAACAGATATAGGGTTTGTAGAGTTCGTTTACAAATATAATTCTTTATAAGGAATAACCATGCGTTTTTGTTTAAATCTTGTATCTTTGCGGCATAACTTTGTTATTTATATCATGAAGAAATTACCTTTCCTTTGGGGAATTATTATCATATTGCTGTTTGTTGCCGGATGTCGTCCGTCCAATCACCGTGCTTTGCTACAGCGCGCCGATTCATTGATGGCGGATTATCCTGATAGTGTCCTGTCTCTGCTTGCGCAACAGCAAGAACATTTGGCCGAGTTTTCGGAAGAAGAACTGATGAGTTATGTATGGATAAAAGCGATGGTCCATAGCGCAAGAAATATATCGATGACAGAAGATTCTTTATTGCCTAAAGCGGTGGATTACTTTCGCAAACATGGCGACCGAGAGAAAGTGATGAAAGGTTATATCCTGAAGGCGAACTACCTGAAATGGATAGACCGGCTGGATGATGCCATTGCAGAGCTGGATAGCGGAGTGGCACGGGCAAAGCAAGCCAATGACTCCGTCAATGTCCGCGACCTGCTTTATTATAAGGCGAATATTGTTTACGAGCTTCGCAGAGATTACCGTAAGGTGGTCAGCCATGTGAAAGAGGCCTTGGCTTATTCCCCTGACACTACTTCCCCTGATTTGGCAGGAATGTTCTATTTTCTCGCCATTAATCTTGGGCTGGTTGGCGACGACTCTTGCACTTATTATTATGAGAAGAGCATTGCGATGGCTGAAGCCAATAAAGATACAGCATATTTATGCCATTATATGCGGAACTATGCTTCTAACCTGATGCGTTCCGAGAAGGTGGAGAAATCAAATGCACTGATTCGCCGTGTTTGGGAGTTGATGCCGGTATATCGTGAAAAGATGGCTGTCACCCATGCAATCCTGGTTGAGAACTTTCTTTATTTGCGGCAACTTGATTCGGCTGCATATTATCTGGATATGGCGTGGCAAGCTGAAGCGAAAGCAGAGCAGCAGTCTGGTGTGAACATCAGTACACGCCTTTTGCTCTATGAATTACAGAATGTGGTGGACTACGCTATGGAAGGTAGTATCTCGACGATTAGAACCGGACGGTTTGGCGATTCCCTTATCTTGGCAGATTGGAACAAGCAGAGCACCATACAGCAACAGATGGATACAAAAATCAAGCTCGAACGTCAGAATTATACATTGATAATCGACCGTCAGCGTACACAACTGTTACTGGTCACTTTCTTATTTATCTTTGCGGTGGGTGGTTTGTGTGTTTTCTTTTATATTCGCAATCGACACCTGCGTTTGGCGGAAGCCGAAGACCGTGTCGAAACACTTACTCGGCTATTGGAAGACGCGAATAAAGCGAGTGAGTCAGAGCGTGACAGCGCCTTCTTTAAAAAGATACTGTTGAAGCAACTGGGTATTATCCGTTTGGTGGCGACTGCTCCCACTTCGCAGAATCAGGACTTGCTGCGCCGCATATCGGGAATCACCAACAAGGAGGTTCCTGTAGATACTCTTTTGGTGTGGGAAGACCTTTATCAGGTTATCGATACTATTTATAGCGGATTTTATTCCCGGATGGAGACGCTTTACGGATACTTGCTTTCCGAGAAAGAAAAGCAGGTATGTTGTTTGTTGTGTGCCGACTTCTCGACAAAAGAAATCGGGGTGGTGACACAACAGAGCGTGGCCAGCGTGTATGTTCGCAAAACAGCCATCAGAAAGAAGTTGGGAATGGATGAGAAAGGAGATATTGTGGAATATATAAATAATACGCAGGCAGCATAATACGGATTTAGTCTCCATTAAGATTCGATTCGCCCTATTTAAGACTTTTATAAATCAAACTGTTTGATAATCAGTGAAATAATTCTCTCTGATTAAGACTTTTTATTTCCTGGTTTAGTCTGTTTAAGCCCCTTCTTGCTGTTACCTTTGTGCCAAACAAAACGAATTACAGAATGAAAACTTTATTAAGAAAAAGACTTGTTTCCCTATTCGTCCTTTTATGTTGTACATGGGGAACAATCACGGCACAAACTTATCGATTATCAGGATGTGTGAAAGATGAGACGGGAACTCCTGTCGAAGTGGCCAATGTTATATTGCTTCACTCCACTGACAGTACGTATCTGGATGGAATGATTACCGATACGAATGGTTGCTTCCGGTTGCAAGAACCCAAAGGGAACTATTTACTGTGTATTACCCTGTTGGGCTATCAGGATTTGTCGTTGCCTCTTACCCTATCCAAAGATACTGATTTAGGCAGTTTAGTATTGAAAAACTCGTCCATAGCGATGAGTGAGGTGACTGTGACAGCCGCCAAGCCCGTTATCAGGCGTGAGATAGACCGTGTTGTCTTTGATGCGGGAAACTCTATTGCCAGCGTAGGCGGTAATGCATTGGATCTCCTTCACGATGTACCCGGCTTGCGCGTGTCTCAAAGCGGGGTCGACATCATAGGAAAAGGAGGAATCAAGATTTATATCAACGACCGTGAGACCAAACTCTCCGGTGAGGAACTCATTAATTTTCTTCGCTCCTACAGTGCTTCTCAAATTAGCAAGGTAGAAGTGATTACCACTCCTCCTGCCCGCTATGATGCCGAAGGCAATGCCGGCATCCTTAACATCCGCCTCAAGGAACGTGTCAAAGACCATATCGGAGGCAACGCTTTCGGTTCTTATCTGTATGGTGAGAAATATAACTATGGGTATGGCGGCCTGAGCCTACAGTTCAATCGCCAACGCGTAACCGCTTACCTGAACGGTAGCGGAAGTTACGGTAAAACCGGCTATGTGGAGCGTAACGGGCGTTTCTATACCGACCAAACATGGCGCAGCCGTTCCGAAAGCGATTATTCTCTTTCTTCCTTTTATGTAGACGGAGGAATAGATATCGATATGGGCAGACAATGGAATATAGGTACCCAACTTACCTATATCAACAATGCTCCCAATAATGTAACCGACAACCGTACCGAAGTGCACGACATTCAGGAACTTCGTACCGATTCATTCATGCTCGGCCGTGATGATAAGGACTATTCACAGAATCGTGTGAATGTAAACTTCCACGTCGATAAGTCATGGGGAGATAAAGGACACAAGATGATATGGGATGTCGATTATCTGAAAGACAAATCCAATACATTCTTCGATTTTGATTCTGAAAGCCACCTGCCGACAGGAGAAATAATCCCCGGCTCGGAGTTTAATTATGATAAGAATCAGCACCGTACGGTAGATGTAATCTCTTCTGCACTCGATTTCATCCTTCCCGGTGACAGTTACAGCTTCACGACAGGTGCGAAAGCATCTTTCACCGACACGCGCAACCGTCTGATGTATGATAACTCCAATGTGTCTTTCACTCAAAATGACTTTTTCCGGTATAAAGAACAAATCTATGCCCTTTATGCCGACTATAGCCATAACTTTGGCTCCCATTTCTCAATGAAAGCCGGTCTTCGTCTGGAGCATACCCGGACAACAGGCATTTCCGAGTCCCAGCAGACAACGGACAAGCATGACTATACCCGCTTGTTCCCTACTTTCTATCTGATGTATAAGCCGAATGAAGATAATGTGTTGAATATGAATATATCCAGCCGCATTTCGCGTCCGGCACAGAATATGGTGAACCCCTTCCTTACTTACGAAAACAAATATAGCGAACATCGCGGAAAAGAAGACCTGAAACCCAGTTATCGCTATAATGCAGAGCTCTCTTATACCCTGAAGAACAACTTGAATTTCTCTATATTCTATTCGTATGCCACTGATGTATTCTCGCAGCGGCTCATGCTGAACGAGGAAACACATGTTCTTTCCACTTTGTGGGACAACTATATGAAAAACCGTTCTTTCGGTATTACCAACTCTTATACGTTCCGTTTGGGGTGGTTGCAGACGTTTGCCCAGCACACGTTAAAGTATAACAGGACCACTTCCAGCGCGCCCGAAACCCATCCTAAAAATTCCGGTTGGGATTATAACATCAATATCCGCAACACATTCTATCTGAATACAGCCAAAACGTTGGTTGCCAGTCTTTCCGGTTACTATTCCGGACCGAGTCATGACCAGGTGATTCATCGGGAAGGTTCCTATGGAGCCAGTGGAGGTATCCGTTACAGTATGTTGGGCAACAAACTGAATCTGAGCCTGAATGTAAGCGATTTTTTGGTGAAGAATATGCGCGGAACCAGTTACTCCAACGGACTCTATACGAAGTTCAACAATACCTTTACCTATACGAGCTTCCGTATCGGGGTAAGCTATAACTTCGGTGCCGATATCAAACGTAAAGAACGTAACTTGAGTAACACGGATATCCAAAACCGCCTATAGTAGGGGAGACGGATTTCGCTCTCTTTATGCCTTTGTTTTTGTCACAAAGGCGGAGAACAGCTTGTCTTTCTGCTTATGGCAGGCAAGTTCGGTAATCATGTTGTAAATAAGAACGGTTAAGTGGAAATGAGATTCTTTCCTCTTAACCGTTCTTTCGATGAAATGGGGGATTTTAGACAGACCAAAGAAATAAAACCCCAGAAAATGAGATTTTTCCTCTTGGGGCGGTTAAAGACAGAGGTGAACGCCCTGTAATCATAGCGAATAGTCCCATTTTATAAAATACCTTATGCCTTCATCGTTTTATCTTCTCAATTACAAAGGAATAAAAAAACAGACAACTTATCTTTGTCGGATGCTGTTAAGTCAGAAAAATAATTTAAAGATTAGATTACGATGATTACAATTAACCTAAAGAACAGGTGTTCAAGTAAAAAATCCCTGGCACTATTTATGCAGACGAACATTACTCATTTGAGAGAGTCGGAACAAGCTCGTACAGGTGAAACCTATGCGGCTGCATTTAATAGTTTTATGAGATTTACGAATGGCGAAGATGTATCGCTAAGTGAAATGGACTCAGACATGATGGTGGCTTATGAAGCCTATTTAAAGGGCAATGGAGTGAGCATGAATACTGTCTCTTTCTATATGCGCATCCTTCGGGCAGTGTACAATCGTGCGGTGGAGCAAGGAATTACCTTGCAGCGCTATCCTTTCAAGCATGTCTATACAGGAGTGTGCAAAACCATCAAGCGTGCCCTTCCGCTCAGTGTGATAAAGCAGATAAGGTTGCTGGAATTGCCTCCAAACTCGACTTTGGATTATGTACGCGATATGTTTTTGTTTAGTTTCTACACTCGCGGAATGTCTTTTGTCGATATGGCCTACTTGCGTAAGGAAGACCTGTCGGAAGGTATTTTATCCTATAAAAGGAAGAAGACGGGGCAATTGCTCCATATCAGGTGGGAGAGATGTATGGAAAATATTGTGAAGAAATATCCCTGGAACCGCACTGTTTATCTGCTTCCCATTCTCAAAAACAGTGGTGTGGACGAAAGAAAGCAGTATAAAAATGCCATCACTCTTATGAATCGCAGGTTGAAGGACATAGGCAGGATGGTAGGGCTTACCCATCCGTTGACGATGCACTGTGCGCGCCATTCATGGGCTAGCGTGGCGAAACATAAGCATATTCCTTTGTCTGTCATCAGCGAGAGCATGGGACATGATTCCGAAGGAACGACCATGATTTATTTGTCGTCGCTGGATACGGCTGTCATCGATGAAGCCAACAAGCAAGTATTGAAAGAACTTTTCTAAAAAAAGTCTGTATCTTAACAGGATACCGTATTAGGAACAAAAAACTTCAAATCCGTCAGCCGATACGGAATCCATTGTTGGGGTAGGGTATGGCTGACAGGTTTGAAGGAAAAACAGCGCATATTATGCATGTAAAGCTATTATCTACTCGTCGATAACACTTTTCACTTCTGTATCTACATACTTACCTGGGAAATAGGCTTCCAATGTAGCTACCAACAGGCTCTTGCCAAAGCATCGGGGGCGGCTCAGACAGTACTCTTACAGCCTGTCCTTCAGCAGTTCGCTAAACAAAGTCCGATAATCAAAGTCATTCTTCAAACGTATATCAAAACTTTCCCGATTCCGGTTATAAATCTCTAATGCCGCACCTCCCGTACTTGCCATCGGCAATAGTAATGCATCGGCATGATATTCTTTAAACAGTTCATATTCAGCTTCTACTCCTTCCATGCCTCCAATAAAAATACCCGCTACATAGTTATGTGCAGGAGCAAGCATCTGCTCACGCATTTCTGTCAGACTGGCTTTGCGGTCTTTCACACCTTGGCTGAACCTTACCTGAGTCAAGATTATATGTTCCACACATTCATTGTCTGGGGGAACATGCCCTCAAAGAAAGCAGACTGATACAGGGTCACATGCTTTTCTATCTCACAAGAACTAATTCCTACTCTTTCCAGCACCTCACGAATCAGGGGAGTTATGGAAGGATGACCTCCCCATACCAACCGGGCATGAGGAAGAATAGTGGCGGCCAATGCGCGGACTGCGTCACGGATGCCTATCATATCGGCAGTTTCATAGTATTTCGCATCCCGCTCCGGAGAAGGAATACTGGCCGACAGAAAAATATGCTTCAATTTGTTTTCCATTTTTCCAATATATGATGATATGAATATGAATCCAACTCACGGATACAAACAGTCTTTACCGGTAAGTACCCATCCAGCCATTGCAGATGTTCCATCCATTTCTTCTTCATGTACAGCTGATCGTATACCAGGCACACTTTCACCTCCTGCCTTCCTGCCTCATCCTGCAAATACTCCTGTATCCACAGTCGGGCGTCATCCATCACCTTGGCATCAGGGATACCTATCGCGGGCACAAATAAAATCCTTTTATCTTGTTCTTCTGCATATACCACATGTGAAGGATGTAGCGTATAAGATAAATTCTCTTTTTTCAGCCAACTTATAAAAGGTCCCATCAAATTGGAAATACGGGCCTGCAAACTCCTCGCCAAAAAACGTTCTACGGCAAGGGCTATCTTTTCCTCAATCTCCTGATAACGGACAGGACACAACAAATCCATCTTTTTCATTATAATGGGCAATCCCAAGCTACCCGGTATACTCTTTCCTGCCTGTCCGTCCCCTTGGTCTGTGCACAGTAACTCTATCACTCCTATTTGCAGAACACTGGCTTCATTCAACTCTTCCTTCACCCAGTCCCGACTCATATAATTATCAGTATGCAATGCTACCATCATGTCCGCATCCATCAACTGGTGTTTCAGTTCTTGTTGGAAATCTATTCCTTTACTAATGCTGTGCGTGTCCAAAAAAACATTGAACCCATGAGCCGATAATGTATCATACAGGTGCATAGCCTGAGTAAGAGCGTCTTCCCGACAGTAACTGATAAAGACTTTCCGGTGATGGCGTAACAAATGGAACTCCTGCAAGATAAAGTTCAGAACAGAAGCCAATCGTTCTTCGGAAGTTCCGGACCCCAGGCGCATGGCATTGACAGGATGCAATTCTTTCGGCACATTCTGCCGGAACCTATCCGAACTGTTTATTACCGGCAAGACAGTGATGCCCTTACCCAGCAGAGACTGTAAAACGGGAGAGTCGGTTTCAAACCTCTCCTCCCATGCCGCGCCACCGAAATAAAGTCCCACCACCGGCAAGCTGTAATCTATCTCCGAGGTCTTCTCCGACACAAGCAGCCTCACTAGCATACGGTCTATAGACAATTCCGCCAGTTTGTCCTCTAATTGTTGCTGCAAGTCCTGAGAGACCGATTGGAGAAAAGTGGAATCTCCCAGCAACACTACCTGATAGCGGTATGCATCTATCCTACTCATAACTCCTCCCTAGCTACGATTTCTCCTTTTTCATTCACTCTCCCTACCACTTTGGCAGGAGAGCCCACGACCAATGCATAGTCTGGAACATCTTTGGTCACCACGGCGCCTGCACCTACCATCGCCCATCTGCCTATGGTCACTCCACAGACAATTACCGCGCCACCGCCCAGTGACGCACCTTCCTTTATTACGGTAGGTGTCATCGTCCAGTCATCACCCGATTTCAACTGACCGTCCGGAGTGATGGAACGAGGATTCTTATCATTGGTAAATACCACGGACGGACCTACAAACACCCCATCCTCCAGGGTTACCCCATGCGGAATCATCACATTGTTCTGTATCTTCACCCGATTGCCTATCACCACATCATCATCGATATGAACAAAATGGTGTATTTTGCATTCCTGTCCTATGCGGCAACGGTCACCCATTATCACAAAGTCGTCAGTCTTCACATCTTTGCCCACTTCGGCCAGAGGGCTTATCTGCACCAACAGTGTATTACGTTTTTGCTTCAGCAACATCTCATCCTTATAACGTACCTCCAGACGCTGTATTAGGGCCAGTGCCTCCGGAGTAGGGAAACGTCCTGCCAACTCCCGTCTATAATCTCCCAACTGCAAGAAAAACTGTTCGCCCACCTCCAGTTTGGAGTCATCTGCCGCTTCAAGCAGTTCCGGGAAGCGGGAGTGAGCCGAAGGATGCAGTACCCGGAAAGACAGCAATTCCAATTCTATCCGGCTGGAAGTCAGAATCACACCTATCTCGAAAATTCCTCCCTCGTGCATCAGTTCATCACCGGACAGTCCCAATTCTTCCTTGATACCTCGGTATAATGTTCCATACAGATTCACAGTCTTCCCATCCTCCTCCAAGTCTTTTATAGCCACAGTCTCGTCATAGCTGAAATGATAAAGGTTGGCAGCCTCGCATCCCGAACTGCGTTTTATCCACAAGGCACTTTCTTTCAGTTCTTCTTTCTGTAACAGAAAGCCTCCCATTCCCAAAGAACAGAGGAAAGGAGCATAATGAGGAATGTCCTCAACGGTATGTATATCAAAAGGATTCTCCTTGTCACCCAGAGAAGCAATCAAATTCCCATATATTTTGCTCATTACCTTGAAGGTGAAATAGTCCGAACGATACATTTTCATCGTCAATGAATGGGTTTCTATTCCGTCCGGCGATCTTTGGGCAGTAATTTCAGAAACACCGACCATCGGTCCGTTGAACATGGTAGCATGGCTTCTCAAACGTTCCAGAACATAATCCGCCACTTCACAGGCCGTCTCTTCAATGAAAGTGTCAGCGTCTTTATCATTATAATACTTCTTGAAAAAGCAGCGGAGTCTTTCCAGCATCCGTGTATCTTCCGATGCTTCGGAATAAAATCCCAGACTTCTCAGTTCCTCCCTTCTGCTCTCGGGAATTGGCAGAATAAATTTTACATCGGTCAGTTGCGCGCTTATGTGTTCCGGTGACCATATCTCACTACATGTCTCAAGCTTCACATATCGGCCTGAAGGGGTCAGGTCACCGAAACAACGTTGTACAGCGGAAAGGATGCTGAACATCTCGTCCTTTTCTCCCGTTTCCGGATTATCTGCTATGGCTACACGCTGGATGCTCCACATTTTTGAATTTTTAGGTCTGGACTTAATCCCATGCGGATAAAGCAAGATTTTCTTTCCTTTCCGTAGGGCATAAGGTAGTTCCTTGTCCTGCACGAAAGTCTTTCGTACCGACGAGTTGGAGTGAATATAAAGCACCACTGCACTTTCGTCTATCCCACTCTCAACATGGGGTCTATATCTCTCTCCGCTATATTTGAAGAGGATATCCTCATCGCGCCACACCCGGTAACCGTTGTTTTTCAAGGTATATACCACTTGTTGCACAAAAGGTCTGTCGGTACTGGAATAAGAAATGAATATATCATACTTATATTCATTTTTGTTAATGAATTCATCCATAGTATATTTTGTTTTAAGGGTTTATATCCAAAGCTCTTATAATAGTCTGTATCAATCCATAATCAGGCAAAAGTTCCGGCTCGTCCAAATAGTCCTTGAAACCATTTGCCGGAATCCCCTTCTCTTCGTAAGGTATCCCCAGGCTATTAAAAATACCCGTTTCTTTTGCCGGTGAGTCATATTTAAGACAATGACCGTATATTTCAGGACGGTCACTGATTCTCTTCCACATTCGTCTTGCGGCAAACCCGGTGCTGGCCACAGGCACTATATTCAAGCCGCTCCTACGGAAAGCATTCAGTTCCCGCTCCCAAGTCGGGGTGTCAACCAGCTCCTCGCTTTCCTTTTCGTTGCCAAACAAATAAATACAGGCTCCTATCCCCGAATAAGAAAGGGAGATGAAGTCCGCATCATCCTCTGCGGGAGGAAGCAATACCTTTTGCGTCCATGCCCTATAGGATTTCGCACCGCCTTGTTCCCATTTATTAGCCCCCAGCATCACCAGTCTTCCGATATTGTTCCCCATCTGGCTTACCGGCTGATAACCTTTCTTCCTTAACTGGTACCCCAGATGATAAAGAAAAAGCTCCGCACGTCGGGCGTCCCAGTCACCATATCCGTCGGCACTACCGGTTATGAGTACATATTTCCGGTTATACCGGTTTTCTATCTCTTTCAGAACAGGCACAAGCATTGAATAATCCTCTATGAATACGGTCTTAATCCCATAAGTCTGCAGAAAGGCGGTTTGATGCTTCTGCCTCTGTTTCAAGTATGCGTCATCTTCTTTTTTTGTGATGTAAAAATGAACGGGCATATCCTCTCCATACCTGTTCTTTATCCGGCCGAGCAGGAAATTGATATTCGGGTCCGAGAAACTGAATCCGAGAAAAAGAAAGGTTTTAGAGGCATAGTGACATTGGAACTGGTCACTGAATATTTGGTATTTGTCGTTGTATCCCTCATAGTCGCGTCTGGTTATAATCACATCATGTATCTTTGATGCCTCACCATGCATTTTATACAGGGTAGCGCCACTTCCACTTAACGGATGGATAAAATTGCTTATGCAGGTTTTCACATCTGTTCTTTTTCCTTCCGCTTCCAGTGCTTTCTCCATCAATTCGTCATAATTGGTAGTCCAATAAACAGAAACAGGAAGCCGGGACAGGATGGTGTGCCGTTCGGAATAAGTCGCTTCATCAGGAGTCATTTTATCAAACAACAATTTATTCAACGCCCCTCTGTTGCGTTCGTCGTTCACATAATATTGAGCCAGTAACGCATAGTCGCTCTCTCTGGCAACATCCAGTCTCAAATGCGCGGCTACAGGTCTCATCAGTTCGGTCCAGTCCACATAGCCGCATGTTTTGGACATACCTGCCCCTAGAAAAACAGCCGCAGTGTTCTGGTGCAATGCAGTGACATAGGCATCAATGAATTCCTCTGTTTTTGAATCAAATGTATCCATATTCCAACAAGCTCTCAAAATGCCCTGCCTTTATTTATTGCAGCCGTTCCAAACGATATATCGCATCCATCTCCTTCGCTTCGAGCACACGGTCATAGATACGTATGTTATCCAGTTTCATATCTTCTGAGAAACTGCTATAATGTCCGTCACAGTCACCGCCTATTTGTACTTTGATAGAAGAAGGTACATCGTACACGCCTTCACAGTTGGCTACAAACTTACCATCTACGTACAGTTTCTTTTCACAACTGAATCCGTCACCATTAGGAATATGGGTGAAGCCAATCATGTGCCACTTCCCATCCTGCAAAGTACTGAAGGGGTAGGAAAAGGCATACGATTTACTAAAGTCTGCCCGGTTATTGGAATAGAGTTCAAACTTGCCACTCTTTGTACGTGCTGCCAAGCAGGGGAAATCCAACGCCTTGTCTATGTTTACCGCAGACAACAGGATACCCGCTCCAAAATCTTTCACCCATAAGGTGGCAGAATAAGTAGTGTTCTTGAATAATTGGTAGGGAATATTGATGTACTGTTTTTCTTCTTTCTTCAACCAGACGGACTTTCCTCTGCCCGAAGGGGTATCCGAGAGCATCTCCGGATGATTGATAAGGGCTGCATCATAGTGGTGGGAGGTACCGTCATCACCTGTACTATTGTTGAAAGTGTAATAGGCCACCAGACCTACTTGTATGGAGGTCAACTCGTCTACTGAGGGGATTTCCACATCAGGAGTTTTGGGCTTGTTGTCGTCTGAGGAAGAGCATCCCACGCAGATACCTATAGATAATAATAGGGACAGAAATAAATAATTCTTCATAGTCATTTTCTTTTTAAAGTAAGAAAGCGGGGAAAGAACCGCCCGTTGCCGGATGCGCTTTCTTTCCCCGCTTGAAAGAGTTTATAATTTCTACCTTGGGTAGAAGCTGCTTCTCACGAAAGGGAAGCAAGCTTTTACTTTATAGGTTGATTATTTTGTGCTCAAAGTAACATTGAAGGTGCGAACCATCTTCATACCCCATGCATCAAGTATTGTCATCTTAACAGGTAATTCTACTTTACCGCTAGGAATATCTTCGCTCAATTCTGACTTAGCTGTAATCACGTAGTCATAAAGTGTGTTGTCAGTAAGAGATTTAGAAGCAATAGTTGCATACTTATCAGCGACTTCTTTATTTACGAATTCAACTGTAACTGAAACAACATTAGGTTCTACTTTCGCTTTGTCGTCAGCAACAACGATTTCAGTGCCAGCTTGTGCTTCTGTAGTAACTACGAAGTTAATCTGGCTCTTATATGTGTTGAATACAGCAACAGTAGCTTTATGTTCAGGGGCAACTTCTTGGTCTTTATTGATAACTGAACCATCAACTTTGTAATACGTCTTAGCTATCGTCCAAATATTAGCCCAATTTTTCTTTGTAATATAATACTTCTTAGTTGGAGTTGCACTGGTAGCGTCTTCCAATTCAGCTTCAGTAAATCCAAGCAGCAACATATCTGTATTCTTAGGAGCTTCAATGAAGTTCTTGCCAGAAAGTACCTTGTCGTCATCATTAGCCAAGGCAGTACCGTCAGCACCTGCAGGTTGGCTATAGTCAAGAACTTCATCAACAACACCGTCAGTTATTTTCTTCACACCCTGGAACAGGTTATAAGTCTTACCTCTGTTAGAACCGGCTGCATAAGTTGCACTGGTAATATTAGAAGCGATACTGATTGCATTCTTCTTAGCATCAGAAGTGAATACTGCAGACATGTCTTTCAACTTGATAGCAGCTGTAGGATCCTCATCGTAGATTTCACTCAATACGCGAGCATCGAATTCCATCTCTTCTTTATTATCAGAATTACCAAACAAGATGTACTCTACTTTGAAGTGACGAGTCTTGTACAGCTTCTGTTCCTTCACGTCATCGTAGTTGTAATCAGCAATTTTTAATGTTTCACCATCAACATCAATCCATGACGGGTCTTCGTCTGTAGCACTCATATCAGTGAACGTCAAGTTAGTAGCAACTTCGTTGCCAGTAGCATCCTTCTTAATAACGAATCCACTCTTCATGGTGTAAGTGATAGTACTACCCGGAGTACCTGTAATCTGCAGTACACCATCTTTTACCATAGCTTCTGCCAAACTGATTTCAGCAGTATCAGGGTTCTGAACTTTAAACGCAGCCTCAGCAGCATAGATAATGGCATTACCAGACTTAGCTTCCAGACGAATTGTGTATTCACGAGGTACATAAAGTTTAGAATCCAAAGTGAATCCGAATGTTACAGCCTTCTTATAGTCTGTAGTCACACCACCATCCTTATCGTAAGCAGCTATACCATAAGTTATGGGGAATTTCTGAGTTTCACCCTCTTCATCAACATAAGTCAACGTCATTTTCTTAGTTGCTTTTAAGAACTGGTCTAACTGAACAGAAGAGAAGCCCAAGTCAGCAATATTCCATCTAACTTTTTGCTGATAATTATCTTTGCTGCTTAATGTCACTGTCTTATCAGCCAATGTACCCTTAGCATCAATTTCCTGACCAATAGTCAAAGCAGTAGTAGCTTCCGCAACAGTACCGTTCAGACCAAGTGCAGTCAATTTCAGATTTACTGTTATAGAAGTTTGATCAGCAGGCATATTACCAATCATCAACTTGCTACCATCAATTGTAATCTGATACTTTTCAACTTCAATCGGTTCAGTAGCTTCAAGGATGAATTTGCCATTCATGCCATGTTGAACATTAAAAATAGATTGATTGTTTTCATTTTTAGCAAATACATCAATAGCGTCTGCATTATCCACATTGGTAAGTTGAGAAATTACACTTACCTTGTCATTATTCTCAATAGAAAGTTGATATGCAAATCCTGTTTTAACAACAGTACCTTTTTCATTCTTTATAATCAAAGAATGAGGATCGCTAAATCCTACATATTTATCACCCTTCTTATTCAAAGCAGGTTCTACGCTCAAAGTCCAGAAACCATCTTCTGCATTAACAGCAGCTCTAGTGGTAATTTTACCCCAAGTATCTACTTCAGAATCTGCAGGCATACCCTTTACCGGATTAGACAGTGTGGCTTCAGAGATTTCACCCTTAATGCTTTGCAAAGCAAATGTAAATTTATCAGTGATTTCCACATTTGCAGGAGTTACCAAAATAGGCAAATTACCTCCTTGCTTAAACAATTGACCTTTCTTATAATCAGCTATTTCAGGGAATTCTTTTGTCAGTTTAGCCAACATTTCTTTGTCTGCTTTCGTAGTAACGAGAGTCCAATTGGCTTGTTCAAATTTGACATTAACAGCACTACCCGGAGCAGCTACTACGAATGAGTCAGAAGTAGCGGGCAAAGTAACATCCTGGAATGCACCTGTTTCGTCAGCGATATGCAGAACGTAAACACCGTCTTTCTTCACAACATAAGC
>Ga0129308_1000535_pt1 | contig 55113 bp, 44 predicted proteins | sample L827metagenome_FD_94440 | JGI IMG/M metagenome (GOLD analysis project Ga0129308, IMG submission 94440) | Ring-tailed lemur group fecal microbial communities from Wisconsin, USA - L827 metagenome | ecosystem: Host-associated > Mammals > Digestive system > Large intestine > Fecal | place: USA...
AAGCCCCGGATCTGCGGGCCGCTCTGGTCCAGAGAGAGCGGGAAAACATCCTGCAGCGCCTGGACCTGAACTGTGTCATCGCCAATCTGGACAACGCAAACAGCCTGCTGTTCGTGGCCCACAACGCGCTGGCCGGCACCCTGATCCAGTCCAAGATCACCGGCCTGCAAACGGACCTTCAGAACCTCTGCATCAAAAGCATGCGGGCCATCACTTCCTTTCAGGAAAACATTGAAGAAATTATCGGACTGACCACCAGCGCTTACCGCTTTATGTTTCAGTGCAAGGAACCCATGGCCCTGAAAAAGCTGCAGCGCTGTTCTTCTTACGCGTCGGATATGCAGCGGCAGTGCAGCGAGCTGTCCGCAGGCTTCGATTCCATGGCCAAAAAGACCCAGAAGGCTCTGGAAGCCTCCCAGGACGAGCAGGCTGTCAGCTACCAGAAGCTGACTGAAATACGCGCCCAGCTGAATCAGATGCAGGCCGAACAGGAGGCCAGGGCCAAGAACAACGAGCTGCTTCAGATCGAGATGGAGGAGGTATCGCAGCTTTACGAAGACGCCAAAGAAAAGGAGGCAGCGGCGGCAAAGGAAGAGCGGACCATTCGTCTGGTATCCGCCATTACGGGAGGACTTTCCGGAGTGGTGGGCGGCGTAGCTTCCGCCATCGGTTCCTCCATGTCCCGGGGCGGCATCAATATCAACACATCCGGGGGAAACCAGGGCGGCGGCGCAGGCGCAGGGACAGATCCCGGCAGCGCCGGGGCCGCACAGCCCCAGCTCACTCCGGAGGAGCAGGCCTTATTCGCCCAAAAACAGGCTCAGCGCGACAATCTGGCCGACCTCAAACGTCAGCAGGTAGAGAATCAGGCAAAGAAAAACGCCCTGCTGGCTGAGATCGCCCAGATCGAGAGCGACATAGCGGCAGCTCCGCGGAAACTGGAAGAGTTAAAGGCTGCTTTGGACAAGGTGAAAAACGACAGCCTAATGAGCGCGGAGCAGAAGGATGCAGAGATCGAAAAGCTGACGGCTCAGATCGAGACGAAAGAAAAGGACCTCCCTGTCATGGCGCAGACCCTCACCGCGAAAAAGGCTCAGGCAGACGCCCTCTCCACCCACGAGGCCGACTGCGCCGCCGCAGTCTCGGCAGCTGACGCGGCGCTGAACAGCCTGAACGAGCAGATGCAGGCGCTGAGCAACAAGAGCGAACAGGCTTTGCAGGAAGCGAAAAATGAGAGCAAGGTCCTTCTCAAACAAAAATTTGAATTGGAAAAACAAAACAGAGAGCTGCTCTCCAACATGGCGAAATTCGCCAAACTCATCGAGGGAACCACCACACAGGGCAATCAGGCGGAAACCGCCGTACAGACTCTTCAGGTAGCGATCCTCTGTCTGAAACAGATATCGGTGGCGCTGACCAACGCGGCGGTCTTCTGGTCCTCCGTAGAGCGGTTCTGCAGCAGGCTGGCCCAATCCAAACTGGCCGAAGATATCAAGGATCTGGCGGATTTCACCCCGGAGGAGCGGCTGGAAGAATACCGCAGCCCCGAATTCACCTTGACGCTGATCAGTTACCTGTGCAGCTGGGTCGCTCTGGGCGACGTATGCGCCAAATACCTGGACGCCGCCTATCAGACGAAGAAGCAGATCCAGGAGAATTACCAAAAGGGCTATCTCCCGGAAGAATCCTGGAAGATAGCTGCGTCTCAGGCCCACCAACTGCTGGACAGCGTGAACGCCCAGATCGCCGTCAGCGACGAAACACAAAAAAAACTGCAGGACGCTCAGGCAGCCCTGTAGAGAACACTGGATCAGGAAAGGAGATCAACCATGGAACTGCAACAGTCAAAAATCATGTCCGACATTCAGGCGGTGGAAGCCAAACTCTCGGAGACTATCTCCAACGTTGTCACCCAGTCGATCGTGGCCCAGAGCGAGGACGCCGCCCCGGCGGCGCTCTCTGTCAACCTGAAAAAAGATCTGGGCGCCATAACCGACCGGTTGGACAAGCTGCAGGATAAGGCAGCCAAAGAAAAAACGCGTTCTGAGGAATCAGCCTCCAAAAGCGAGGAAGCGATCCAGAAAACACAGGACAAGATCGCGGATCACCAAAAGAATAAAAAAGAGCTGGAAGATAAGAGGAACCAGTTGACCGCAGATCAGGCGGCGGCCCAGACGGAATACAGCCATCTTCAGCAGGATACGGCCAGGCTGCAAAATGAGATCAACAGTCTTTCCGAACAGATCAAGGCTGCCCAGGAGCGGGAGCGGGTCCGAAAGATCCTGTTATGCATCCCCATCATCAACATCGGAGCCGCCATCGAGTCCGCCTGCAGCGACGACAGAGAAAAGATCCGCCAGAAAGGCTGGGAACTGCAGGAAAAAGCCAAGCAGCTATCTCAGATGGAAGCCCGGATCAACCAGCTGGCAGCCGATATTCAGGATCTGTCTTCCCAGACGGAACAGCTGGGAAACAAGATATCGGACCTTCAGTCGCAGTTAGTCCGGATGGTGCAGGAGTCGCTGGCTTCCAAGAAGGATATGGTCATGTGGTCCCGCGTTCTGGAATACTTCGGCATGCTCAGCGACCGGCTGACGCGGCTGATCCACAATTCAGTCTGCGAGGACGACCTGATGGAATGGCTGAATGCGCAGCAGGACGCCGGCCGGTCTGCAGCTGCAGGAGGAAGCGGCGTGGGAAGCTCCGAATCTGAGCTGGGCCGGTTGAGAGCGCTTTACGATCAGGCCAGAACTCCCATGAACCGCACTTCTTTCTACAGCGGCGGAGCCCTCCATTCGGATCAGTTCGACGACCTGACCGACGACACGGACAGCTGCTATGCCTTTCCCGACGGGATACAGATCCGCTGCGGCGATATTATCGATGGTATCCGGTTCCGATACGATACCGCCGACACGCCCATTCACGGCGGCGAGGGCGGAAGCCCGCAGGAATATCAGCTGGACAGCGATGAATTTATCGTAAAGGCCGAGGGGCGCTACGGCCCCTACTGGAACAACAATTTTGTCTACTCCCTGCGCTTTACAACAAATAAGGGACGCAGGCTGGAAGCCGGTTCCAAGAACGGCGGCAGCAGCTCCTTCGTCGCCGAGGCGCCGGAGGGCCACGCCATCTGCGGCATCTACGGCGAGACCGCTCACCCTGTGGAGGGCGGCAGGCCTCTGGAAAACTGCCGCATGCTCTCCGGCATCGGTTTCTACACCCGTCCCATACCGCCTGACGGCCGCCGCTGATAGCCCGTGTTACGTCCAGCGTGCAGAAGAAAAAAAGTTTCCTGCGGATACAAGCAGAAAAATCAACGGACCATATTTCCTGTGTTATCAAAAAAACCGGGTCCGGCGTCAAATGCCGCCGGACCCAGGTTTTTTATCGTCCTTCTTTCGTTCCCATCTGATGAATTCCTCCGCGTAGGCCAATTCCTCCACGGTAAAGTGCAGCAAGCACTTCAGAAACGCGAGGGATTGCTCCGCGCTCAGCTCCTCGTCGCGGACACCGTAGACGCGGCTGCGGTTTTCCAGCATGGGGGCAAACAGCTGAAACAGCAGCTCCAGCGCATCCTCGCCGCCTTCCTTTCCCTTCAAGATCAACTCTCTGCACAGAACCTTCCGCTCCCTTCCGTCATCTGACGGGGGAACCGCGCCCTGCGGCAGCCCCTTATTCTTAAGATTCAGGATCCCGTCCCTAGAGCCCGGACAGCAGAGGAACAGGATCGATCCAATCCGAACCCGCAGCCTTAAACGCGCCTCTGGCCACGCCGAAGTGGAGATGAGCGCCTGTGCTGCATCCGGAATTTCCAATTTTTCCAATGACGTCGCCAGCCTTTACCTTCTGCCCGCATTTGACCGGAATTCCCTCCAGCTGATGGGCATATATGGTACACCAGCCGCCGTGGTCGATCACCACATACCAGCCGTACCCGGTGCGCGGATCATTGCGGTTGGCCTTCGCCACGGACACCGTTCCGTCCGCCGCCGCGTAGATCGGTTCTCCCGGTCCCTTCAAAGGTTTTATGTCAATTCCCTGATGCGTTTTTTTCACTTTAGTGACAGGATGAACTCTCATCCCAAAAGCAGAGGAAATCTGCCTCGAATCTGCCGGCCAATGCGCCAGTTTTATTTCACTGCTCATGTTACTCTCCTCTCTCCGGCTCGCTCCGCCGCCCGACGGTCACATATTCTGTTCCGCCGGCGGCCGGACCGCCGCTTTATCCTTTCATTTCCCGGCGCAGCGCCTCCAGGCCGCGCCGTTTTAACCCATTTACGGCCTGCCTTGAAATTCCCCGTTCCAAAGCCACCTCCTCTTCCTTCCTGGCCTTCAGGAAAAGCTCGACCAGGACCTCCGCCTGTTTTTCCGGCAGATGACTCAGAGCCTGCCGCAGCGTCAAACGCCCCAAAGCCTCCTCCGTCTCATCTCTTTCCACACCTGCGGCAGCAGTTCTGCCGATCTCCGGATCTTCCAGGTAGCACAGACGCTCCCTGTTCAGACGTTCCCTCATACAGTAGGCTTTTTTTGTCTCTACCGCCGTCTTTTTTACATACGCCGAAAACAGTACCCGGTAGACAAAATCCAGAAACTCTTCCAGCTCCGGCTCCTCTGTCTGTTTCAGATACAGCTCCAGTAATTTCCGTTCCCGGTCCATTTCTTTTTCCCTTCATATAGCTTGCTGCACCAGTTAATAAGAGAGAAAATAATCCAAAAAAGCAACATAATTCGATAAAATAATTTCAGAATTGTTATAAACGACACATTTTATGTCGCCAAGTAAAATTACGATCCAAATAAAAAACCGGGCCGGGGCGGATCCCGTCCATGCGATCCGCCCCGGCCCGGCCATTCCTGTCCGTCCCGATCTTACAGCCCTTTTACCTCTTTGTTCAAAATCTTCCGGGCAAAGTCCATCAGCTCCTCGCTGACAGAAGTGTCCAGAACCACGTCCGCCGCCTCCGGACATTCCTCCATAATGTGCTTCTTCACCACATACTCGAACGTCTCCTCCGAGGCGGGACAGCCGCCGCAGGCCCCCGTCAGCTTGATATAGACCACGCCGTCCTCCACCCCCGTGAGCACTGCCTGCCCCATGTGGGCCGACAGCTGCGGGTTGATCTTCTCATCCAGCGCCTTCTGAATTTTTTCTTCCATGTCTCCGATTCCTTTCTCTCATATCTGTCTATCAATATTTCCCATTTACAGCCCGCCCATTGGCCTGGGGGACTTTCAGTTAAAATCAAATTTCACCAGCAGCGCCTCGATCCTGCGAATGATGTGCTCCAGATCGGTTTTATCCATGTGAAGCTCCAGTTTATCAGAGTCGCACCAGTCCATCAGATAACACCGATATCCGCTCAAATATTCTCTGAACCTTACGCTGATATCCTGCCGGTCCCTGCCCTCCCGCGGGCAGTAGCAGCGGAAGGTATCGCTCTGCAGCCGGACGATAACGTCTCCAAGCTCTCCTCCCCGCTTTACCCCGTCCTCACACAGAAACAGGATCTTTCTGATATCGTAGAGCCGTTTCCGTGAGAAGCGCACGGACCCGCCCACCACGATCCCGTTCAGGGAAATCGAACCGGATCCGTACTTCGTTTTCCGCTCGTTCAGCCGAAAACCGCCCTCCCGCAAAATCCCGGCGATCCGCTTCTTCAGCCAGGGATTTCCCTTGAAATCCAACGGCCTGCCAAACTCTCCGCCGGAGGAAAACAGAAGATCGTCCACATATCTGGTATATGTGAGATTCAACTTCTGACAATACAGCTCGATTCGCCGGTCCAGCCGCCGCATCACCACATTGGAGACCACGGGCGACACAAGCCCTCCCTGGGGCAGAGACCCCTCATAGGTACATATCTCGGAGATGGCCTCAAGGACCTCGTATCTCTGCGCCTCATCGGCGATCTCCACAAACTCTTCCAGTTGTTCTTCAATCATCTCCTGTGTGACGGACGGGAAAAAATCCTTCAGATCCAGCTTCATAAAGTAATCCGCGCCCACATGGGGAGCCAGAAAATTTTTGTAGCTCTTTCCGCCGATATATCCCACCGCCGCCGCAGGAAGCGGGATCTCATCCAACAGATTGGCCGCCAGGCGGCTCTGCAAAAAGGCCAGATTTGAATTTTTCTTTACACCGGCGATCCGCCGCATTCCTCCACGCCGCTTCGGAATGGAGAAGGTGTCGTACTCGCGGTCCTTCCCCTCGATGATTTTCCACGACGTTACTCTGCCCACGTTCAGAACCGTATAATAAAAAAATTCACTGCTGTATATACGCATTTCTCACCGTCTCGTCAAACAAACTGCAGGGCATCGGCAAATTGTAACGGACAAAAGCAGGCGCGGCACTGTCTTAAAGCCTGCGCAGCCCCCAATCTCCGTAATCGGGTAATCTGGTGCAGGCATGTCAAAAGAGAGCTTTGGACCCCGGCTTTAAAATGAATCGACATTTTACATCGGGGTTTCATTCCATGTATACTGAAACGAAATTGCTGCCTGCCCTGCTTTTGCCGTCAGCTTAATTATACAAATAATTTCCGATCAACGCAATGATCCGGCTCAATTCCCAGAAATCAAATTCAAACCGGTCCCGACAGTACTGGTCCGCATCCCCCGCGCCGCATGCCTCCGCCTCCCGCTGAAGCGCGCAGAAATAGGAATCGAAAAACCTGGTGAAATTGCCGGAAGCCTTCTCACTGACCGGCCGCCTGCCGAAAGCGGTCTGAAGCTTTTTTAGATCGATCCCGCTCCTGCCGCTGTGAGTCGCCAGCAGCTTCTCACTGAACGGAGCCGTGGACTCGCATTTCCCCTTCACGAGAAGGCGAAGCATCGTGGCTTTGTACTGCGCCTCGTACTGAGCGTTTCCGCCAGAAAAACGCAGAATTTCCTCCAGATTTTTGAGTCTGATACTCTTCCCCGGCGGGATCCCCGCCCCCAGATCCTCCTCCGTCACCCGGTCTGCCAGGTACGCGCCGTATATGGCATAGTTGGACGGATTTACGATCAGGGACTCCACCGTACCGTAGATAACGTAGATATTATAGTTGAGGAAATAGCTCCGGACCAGTCTCCACAGCAGATCCGGCCACCCGTCCAGCGCGTAGCCCCAGCAGGGATGGTAGCGAAAGGTACTTTTATCCAGCATGCCCTGGATCCGTCTGCGCAGATTCCAGGTGCCGCGCCGCACTTTTCCGTACTGCTTTCGTTCCATCTCCTCCACCTTCCAATTGGCCAGCAGGTTGTAGGAAGCGCCCCGCCTGTTTACACGGAAGTGTCCCGCCTCCGGATGTGGATCCTTGCCTCTTGTGTATTCGAGAATCTTGTCCCCGTCCGCCAGGATCAGATATTTCGTCCCCGTATTCCGATAAAATGGGCCCATGATGCGGAGATTCACGTCATCTGCGCAGGCCTCGAAAAAATCTGCGCTGTCAAGCTGCGGGTAAAGCCGTCTCAAATGCCTGTTGGAAAAGATCTCGATCTCGGAAGCTCCCTCCACAAAAACCGCCAGCCTGGAAAAATAGGCGTTGGCGTGCTCATCCGTGATGCGGAATCTCTCCTGCAGACTGTTCTCTGAAAACAGCTTCATCCTTCTGCAGCCCACGCGGCCGTTTTCCAGGAGAATGTCGTAAATATTCACCGGTCTCACGCCGTTCATAGAATTCGATCCCATATCGTTGAGGAAATCCTTCGTCATTCTGGGGGAATGGGTGGAGAGCAGGAATTGGATCTTTTCACCGTGCTCCAATATGACCGCCGCCAGCCTGTCGATAAACTTGTGATGAAGGCAGAGCTCGGGTTCGTCCATGACCACCACCGGCCATTTCAGCTTCTTGTCCGCCAGCTCCGCCACCAGAACCACCACCGCCCGCAGATAATTCAGCATATTCGTGCCGTTGGATGAGAAATCCAGATCGTTCCCCCTGTACATGAACTTTTCGCCGCCGTGGTCCACCTTCGCGATCTCCACAGCCCGCTCTCCCACGCTCCATTTTTCAATGGAGATCTCCGCCTCCGCGAGCCTGCGTTTGATCTCCCCGCTGGCATTCAGATAACGCTCTGTGCCGGTCTCCCCGGTCTTTACGGAAACGTCGGTCCCCGCGCTCTTCGTGATGTCGCCGATAATTTTCCAGGCTAGCTCCCAATCTGTGGAACTGTTATCCTTCACGTCGATCACATACAGAGGGAACAGCGCTTTCAGCAGCTTTCTGGTCTTGTAATCCACGTTCCAGCGCACGCCGTTCACCGGATCCTGCCGCATTTCCACGCGGAGATGCCTGTCCTTTCCCGGCAGGCGCTCAATGCTGCGATAATATCCGCCGGTGGACGCCCCCTCGTCGTCCTCCTCCCACTCCACGCCCCTCCGTCTTGCCACGATCACATTGAGAATTCCGGTGAAATCAAATTCCACCGCGATACTCAGGCTCTTTTTGAAGGGATTTTTTTTATCATACCAGCTGTCATCGGCCCTGCTTTCCGTCAAATTGTCATAAAAATAGTGCAGGGCCTGCAGAACCGTCGTCTTTCCCGTCCCGTTCTCCCCGATCAGCAAATTGATATTCTTAAAATAGATTTCGATGTCCTCCAGACACCGGCAGTTCTGAATGCGAATTCTGTGTATGCTCATCTGCGCCCACCATCCGTCCCGTTCAGCAAAATGTATCAACAACTCAGGCCTGAAAGCCGCAACGGCTCACTCAATCATGGCCGCAGATCCCGCGCTAAACGGCGCCACCGGGATCCGCTACGCCAATTATACCGGAACTTTACTGTCTTTGGAACACATATTTCCGGAAGTGTAAACATACTGCGCCGCATTTTAAATTTTCCACACCGTGTTGCACAATTCCCTTTTTTTATCTTGTATAGAGTATAGGCAGCTTTCCGCGGCAGAGGAGAGACCGCTGTTCCTTTGGCAGTCCCTCTGGAAGTTGGCAGCCATTTGGACGGCCGACGGGCCCCTGGCCCTCATGGTCGTGGTTATCATGGTCGTGGTTATCATGGTCGTGGTTATCATGGTTCTCAAGATCATGTCCCTCTTAGCCCCCATGCCCCTATCGACTTGCACAGTCCCGTCGAATTTTGACCCGCCGGCGAAGGGGAGCCGACCATTCAACAGAGAATACGGCCCATCGGGCCCTTATTTCGCCGCCCGAAAGCCAAAATAGGAGATCTAAACAGAAGATGGAAGAGAATCCAGCCAAAACGCCTAGACAAAGCGTGGATTCTTGTTCCCCACAGAAAAGGAGAGGATTATCATGAAGTTTATGCACATCGCACTTAACAACACTCTGGCCAGGCCGGAACTCGCCAATCTACAGACGCAATTCTGGTCAAACCACACCTTTCCGACGAAGCCCATACAGGACGACGTTGAGACTGACGCTGCTTTCGACGCACGCTTTCAGGCTTACAAGGCAAGTAAATACCAGCTTCAGGACGATTGGATCAACACCCTTGAAGTGTGGACGGCGGGGCAGATCGCCAAAGCCATGCAGGCGGTAAAATACGATCCCACCGACACAAACTGCCTGTACGTTTTCACGCTGCCGGAAGGCTACTGGCACGACATCGAGCCTGCAGGGAAGACTCACATAAGTGCCGGCGGTAGCCCGGTATATAAATACAGCAATCCGCTGTACGAGGCCACCGCCTCAAACATCCTCACAGGACGGCATGGCTATCCCGGCGTTCTGGCCTCCATCACCCGCAAAAATCTCATGATCTTTGCCGGCACCATCTGGTGGAAGGACACCACCGGCCCCGTCGAAATACTGTACAATACCGCACCTGTATTCCACGACGAAAAGTGTGTTTTTGCCTGGGAAAAACAGCTTTTGACGGAGGAGGACGGTTTGGGGCGGGACTCCCAAAATCCAGCGGACAAGCTCCACAAGTGGGTCGACGGGCGGAAAGTGGACTTCGCGACCGCCAGTATTCCCGGCGCGGCGGGAGCCGTGACCATGGACGAGATCAACGGCTGCGCCGAAGCCTATATGGGGACAACTCACAGAGGCTACCTCAGCCCCCTGGCCGCACATTACAACGCGGCGCAGCTCCCGTCATTCACGATCACCGCGCCCGCCAACGTATCTTTTGGCATTGATATCTGCGCGGACTTCATTACCGGCGTGTCGTCGAAGCTCCTCAGCGCTCCGCCCGACATTCAGATCGTGCCCGCCTCCGGCGTGTCTTTCAGGTATCCCGAAAGTTACTACGCACGGAAATATCATTGCTTCTGCGACCTGCAGGGAGCCGCCGGAACCCTGGCCGCCCTTTCCGCCGCGGAAAGGACGGCAGCCTGTGCGGGAATGAAGCCCTTTCAGGACTTGTCCCACCCGTCGGCCGGAACATTGTTTAATGTGACGGATCAGCTTCCCCTGTAGACGCTGTGTCCCTTTAAAAAACGGCCCGCGCCCGGCATTTCAATACGCCGGACGCGGGCCATTGCGCTCCGGGATCGCTTCAGCGGCGCGCCGGCCGGACTGGAATCCCTTCGGCGGCTGGCCGGCTGGCTTGGAATCCCTTCAGCGGCTGGCCGGCTGGCTTGGAATCCCTTCAGCGAGGGGAGGCTAGCCTGGGATCGCTTCAGAGAGAAGCTGGCCGGACTGGAATCCCTTCGGCGGCGGGCCGGCTGGCTTGGGATCGCTTCAGCGGCGCGCCGGCTGGCTCTGGAATAGGTGAAAACAGAAAAAAAAATCACTTTTCACATAAAAACAGGTGAATAGCAGTGATAATTACTCAATATCTGCTGCCAAATAGGCGAAATCTCAATAATAAAATGATTATCACCTATTTAGAAGCTCTATTTCGGCGAAACCGGGAAAAAAATCTAGATTTGACCTATTCGCCCCCCAGCGTCCTCCCCCAACATTCCCAACCGGACAGCCCCCAACGGGGCAGCCTCCGACCGGGCAGCGACAGCCTGCGGGAGGTCAACATTCCATCGGAACCAGCGTCCCGCCGTGGACCGGCAGCCTGCCGGAGACCAACAGCCAAACTCAGCGCAGGCGCGGAACAGCAGAACAGCAAACGCGTAACCGTAAAACAGCAAACGCTCCGCAGAACAGTCCGTCAGAAAAATAACGCATAACGCGTCTCTCTGGCTGTTTTAAGCCGTGAAGATCGCTTTATGCGCTTTATCCGCCGCAAATCTATTTTGCGGCGCTCCCATTCTATTTCCGTACTAATTCAGTCTATTCCAGTTTTAAAATTTGAATGTTATCCTCTGTGGAACAGATCCCGGATCAGATTCACTTCCTCGATCCTGGCCAGAAACAGCAGTACCAGATAGACCACGCCTGCCACTGCAACCGCCAGTCCCAGCAGGATGAGTCTCGGCATCCAGAGGTTGTCGCCGATAAGCCGGTAAGCGCCGTAGGACACAGCCACAGACACCGCTGAGATGGCCCCGATGAGCCACATCTTCTTCGTGGAACGGATCAGCGTGATCTGCGGATACTTGCGCTTCATCATGTAATACAGGGAAAGCGCGTTCACCGCCGCGGCCACGCTGGTGGCCAGGGCCAGTCCTGCGTGGGCCATGTAGCGGACCAGGATCAGATTCAGTACCACGTTCACTACCATGCCCGCCAGACCGCAGTACACGGGCGTTCGGGTGTCTCCAAAGGAATAGTAGATCTTAGTCAGCAGCGTGGCCAGGCAGATGAAGGCCAGCCCCATGGAATAGTAAAAGAACGCCGGTCCCGTCAGCGCCGTGGCCGCCGGATCGAAGGCTCCTCTCTCATACACGACCTGGATCACCTGCTCGCTGTAGACCAGCGCGCCGATGGTGCAGGGCAGCGCCACCAGCAGCGTCAGATTGATCCCTCTCTCCGCGATATTTCCCAGCCGTTCATAATCCTTCAGCGCGTTGGCCTGGGTCATCTTAGGATAGATGATCGTCACCATGATCGTCACGGTCATGGTATTGATCATGCCTACGATCAGATTCCCGTAATTCAGCGCCGCGATGCTTCCCTCCTGCAGCCCCGAGGCCAGCGTCCGGTCCACGAAGGCGTTGATCTGGTTGATGCTCCCCCCGATAAATACCGGCAGCGCCAAGAGCATGATCTCCTTTGTAGCCACGCCCAGCTTCCAGTCGAAGGAATAGCGAAACCCTCTTCGCCTGGCCAGAAAACTGATCCCCAGAGCCCGCATCCCCGCACCCAACAAGAGACCGAAGGCCAGATAATAGTATGAAGTGTATGCGCTGACAATGGCGATCACAATGATGCAGCCGCTCTGCGCATATCCGACGATGATCTGCGGCAGGAACACCCCTCTGTATTGCAGAAAGGCCTCCATCAGCGTGGCCACCGAGTTAAAAATGATAAAGCTACACGTGATCTTCAGATAAAAACTAGTCAGGGCTACCGTCTCAGGGTCCTTGAACTGGGAAAAGATCCATACCAGCTGATCGGAAAAGAGCAGCCCCATAAGGGCGGAGATGGCGGACAGCAGCATGAGTACGTTCAGCGTCCGACTGGTAAAAAGGTTGGCCTCCTGCTCTCCTTCCAGCTCCACCTTCTTTGAAAATACAGGCATAAAAGAGACCGCCACCGCGCTGAACAAACTCCCGAAGATCATGTTCGGTATGGAGTTCGCCATCGTGTAGGCGTCTACGATAAAGCTGGTCCCAAAATAATTGGCCAGCACCATCTCACGGACGAAGCCCACACATTTGGAACCCAATGTTAAAACAGCCATTAAAACGGCCGTCTGAGCGGCCGTGATCTGAATTCGACGCATTTAATGTTTCCTTTTCCTTTTAGTCGTCTTATTCTATCACCTAACCGCTCATTCAGTCAACCGATTGCCGCCGCCCTCAGGACTGAAGAGTCAATGTATTTACCTTAACAAATCCACACATACATTATATATATGGAGGACAATATTTTACCATTTAATCATTTTTGTATTAAGCCAACGAACTATGTGTCCAATCTCCTATGTTTGTTTTTTCAATTAGCCCTTCCTTTTTTATCACCACCCTGCTATACTGAACGTGTCAGGAAAACCGTATTCGTATTGGTTTCCCGAGTTGAGCAATATCCTCTTCTGTTAGAAATCGGCTGCTAATCGACGCTAACAGCAAAGAGGATATTTCTTTTATCTGGCAGGGCATGCGTTTCCATACCGCCGCCCCGTGCTCGTAGAGCTGCATGAGTATATCAGCAAGTTGTGCGAGCAGATAATGATTTTTCATGGCCTGGTAGTTTTTGCTGAATGCATGACCGATGTAGTAGCGATGTTCCTTCTGTCTTTGAAAGCCTTCATTTTCAATCTTCCACCGTGCTCTCCCGATTCGCTCGATTTCCACTGCCCGTTTGTTGGTCATCGAATAACTGGTAAGATACTGAAACTGTGTTACGTTCTGTTTGGCACCCCGCTCCTTCGAGCGCAGCAGATTGACGGTTCGATGCTTTCCTGCGATCTCGTTTTCATACTGAATCCGACCGTTTTCACACGTGCTCCATCCCCCTGCCATTTGGATACCCTTTGCCTCCTCCGCTATCGTCGGTATGCTTCCGCCCTTGAAGCGGATGATCCACTTCCATCCATACCTCTCACATAACGCAAAGACCGGCTCACATGCATAAAGGCTGTCTGCCACAATACAAAGCGGCAGGCGCGGATCCTGCTTCTTTATACGCTCTGCCAGCCGATAAAACGCTTTCCGTTCGCAATCCTGCTTTTCTACATCCTCTTTTTCATTCTCTATGAATTCGCTCCCGATGCTCAGCACCATCTCTCCACATAGCAATTTCGCCTCCAGCACATGATGCAGATAGATCGTCCGTTTCTCTCCCGTCTTGGGGTCTGTGGTTTCCTGCCTTAAACAGTGTTCGCAATGCTTCTTGTGGAAATGATACAGTCCCGTTCCATCCAGGATCACACACCACTCCCTCCCCAACAACCGATACTGCTCTATACTTCTTCCTTTCAACAAGCTTTGGATCATACGCTGTCGGACTCTCTCTAATTCTTCTGTCTCTAATTTCTCCAGATAGTCGTTTTCCGTATCGTAGTGGGGGATTTCTTCTCCTCCCATTTTATGCCCTGCCAGCTGCCAGACATTCGCAATGCATTCCTCCGTGTTCAGTTGAAAATTCATTTCCCGCATAGAACGTAAGCTGACCAGATTCTTTACCAGTCCTGTGGACAGCATCACCTCTAGTGGATACGTTATCCCTGCTCCGCGTGGGTCTTTTCGTTTCTTCAATTCTTCAGGCAGCCAGGGGAAAAAGTGTCTCTGGACTTTCAGTAACTCGAAAAAAAAGTTGGTTTGTTGTTTCTCTTCGCGTCGTTCTTTTCGTGTAGTTCCCTTTGTCATTGCAGCCTCTTTTCTCCTCAACCATTCTAGTTTCAACTCTCAATCCTATCTTTATTATACCATATATAGAATGTTTTGGATTCTTTCCTGCGTTTTTATCCCGAATTATTTTCACTCTTCAGTCCTGCGCCGCCCTAAAGACGATCCGCTTCTTTCCGCCTGCTTCCTTTCCTTCCGTTACAGCCCGGGCACCACAGCCGCAACGCTGAGAAGGATCAGGACCACGAAGAATAACACCACAAGGAACTTCCAGACCCACTTGATAAACACTCCGTAGGAGATCCTTCCGATGGCCAGCGCGCCCATGAGCACGCCGCTGGTAGGCGTGATCAGATTCACGATCCCGCTGGCGCAGGAGTACGCAGTGATCACCAGATCCCGGCCCACTCCCGCAAAATCCGCGATGGGCGCCATGATGGGCATGGACAGCGCCGCCAATCCGGAAGATGAGGGAACCAGAAAGGACAGCAGCAGGAAAAAGACGTAAGACAGATCCACAAACGCAATGGAGCCCATGGACTTCAGAGATTCCTCACCCCAGTGCAGTATGGTCGCCGTCATACCGCCGTCGTTCATGACCACAGAAATACCTCGGGTAATGCCGATGATCAGCGCTACGCCCAGCAGATCTTTTGCGCCTCCCACAAACAGCTCCACAAAACGCAGCTCCGGCCAGCGCCAGATCAGACCGCATACCAGAGAGGCCAGCAGGAACAGGATCGTGATATCCTCGAACCACCAGTCGCCCAGTGGCGTAATATTTCCCAGCACCGTTCCCAGACCCGGTACGGCCCGCAGCCAGGCGTTGAAATCCTCAAACACGGTGATCCCAAATTTGCCGGCCCAGGGGATCACTCCCAGCACCATGATCAGAAAGCTGACGGCAAACACCGCAAGGACAGACTTCTGCTTCCCGTTCAGCACCTGGATCTCCGCCCGGTCACCGGACAGAAAATGCTTCTCGTTGCTCTCACGCATATCGGCCACGGCGGAACGAGAGGGATCCGCCTTCACCTTTTTCGCATATCCCATCACAAACCAGATGGCCAAAAGCAGCGTGATGATCAGAATAATGATACGCAGCACGATCCCCTCTCCGATGGAGATCCCCGCGAACCCCGATGCGATTCCCGTGGCAAAGGGATTTACCGTGGAGCCCAGACACCCGATGCCCGCTCCCAGAAAGATGACCGCCATACCGGTCAGCGAGTCAAATCCCGCCGCGATAAAGATGGGGATGACCAGCACGTAAAACGCGATGGTCTCCTCCGACATGCCGAAGATCGTGCCGCCCAGAGCGAAGATCACCATGAGGATGGGGATCATGATCGTCTCCCGTCCAGACAGCTTCTTTACAATGGATCCGATCCCCGCGTCGATAGCGCCCGTATCTGTCACCACTCCCAGGAAACCGCCGATCACTAAAATAAATACGATAATATCGACAGCGTTAAAGAACCCTTCCACCGGAGCACGCAGCACCTCCCAGAACCCCTGGGGATTCTGATCCGCCGGCTGATACGTGCCCGGCACCGGCTCCAGCGGCGTGGCGTTGGGATCCACATAATCATACGTTCCCGCGGGAACGATCCAGGTCAGCACTGCAATGACGATAATAATCAAGAATAAAATCGTAAATGCACTGGGCATTTTAAACTTCTTCATATGCACTCCTCACAATTCCTCATATTCGTCGCCCCGCCTGATCGACAGACACAGCAGACATTTCATTCGGAGATTAGGATTTGTGTTTTGCGGCGATTTTATGTATCGTGAAGTTTTTCCGCTCAGGCAGCCTCAGCACCTTTATAGAGATTTAAGAAGCTTTTGGAATAATATCCGCCCTTCTAGCTCACGTTTAAAGGGTGACATTTTTCATAATAAAAAAACGGCGCCGGTCCGCTCAGCTTTTAAACTGACGCGCCGGCGCCGTTTTTTACATCATTATGGCGCTGTATGCAGGACACTGCTTCGGCGCCCGGCCCGATGGAAAGCCATTACCATCCCAGGTAATCGTAGGATGCGATGATCGTAGGCCGCACCGTAAACGTGCCGCCCTCCGGAACCTGGCTGCCCAGAGTCCCCACCACATGCAGCGTGGTCGTACCGTTTCCGGGAATATACGCCAGCTGCGTGCGGTTCATCCATATGTTCTGATCAGGATCGTGGATCAGCCATCTGGCCTGATCCAGCCCCGGCATAACAGCGCCGGAAGTAGGGACCCGCTCCTCAGAAAAGCCTACGGCGATCTCGTTGGGCATCACCGAGATCGAGCCTGAGGTCACGAATCCCCCGCCGGAGACCAGGAACCCGCCGGCCGTCACCGCCAGACTTCCGCCGGTTGTGCTGGGGACATACACCGCCCCTCCCATTTGGCTCATATCGACCTGCGTGTTCTGTGCGTAGATATAGACGCCCTGGGAAGAACCGTTGCTCACAGGAACCGCGGGAGACAGAACCTTGTTCTCCCCCACATTGCTTTTTCCGATCTCAAAGACGATATCCGCCGGCAGCGTGACGCTCAGGATCGTCGGCTCAACAGAACCAGACATGCTCACCTGAATCCCTCCGCCGCTGATGGGCACCACCGCGCTGCCCGTGGTAAACGTACCCGCGGATGCAGCCGTACAGCTGGCCCCGACGATCAGCAGCACGCAAAGCGCAAATGCCATTGCTTTTTTCGTTTTTTTCATTTTTTCACTCCTTTTCCATACAAAATTGAATACTCCACGTCATGGCCCTCTGCCATTTCCCGGCACGCTAATTTTCCACGTGGATCTCGATCTTAGCGCCGGCCTGCCCGATATACGTCTCCGTATCCAACGCATATCCCTTTAAATACACCGTCGCCGGGTAATCTCCCCGGCTCAGGCTCTGATCCAGACGGGCGCCTGCAATGTACGCCCCCGGCGGAATGGCGTCGGACCGGTAGACCAGTTCCCCGGTGTCGTCCAGATAGATCTCCGCGATCAGCAGCTTTTCGTTTTGCTCCGGATTCTCGATCAGAACATTCCCCTCCGCTCCGCCGTCCGCAAAGACCGGATCGGTGTTGACCGAAAACGCGATCAGACTGTCGTCCAGCTTCTCCTGCAGTTCTGCCATCCGCCTCTGCCGGTCCACGCCCGGCATAACGCCGCTCACCGCATTGGCGTCCATGGCAAGGCCGTCCCCATGGCCGCGTTCTCCGAACACGGCAGACACCACAGCCGTACACACTGCCAGACAAACGCATAACAGGATACAGACAACGCCCGCAGAAACACCCGCTCCCTTCGCCCGGTTCATCTGCTTCACCTCCTTTTCTCATACTTTCACAATCGTTACAACGTGCCTTTCTGCGGCTTCACTGCCGCTATATAAAAACCGCTCCCCGGGCTCTGTGTCAGCCATCCCGAAAAGCGGTTTCTATCCCATAGATCCAGCGCCCTCTTCCTGAGATCGTTTCCTTCCCCCCCTACCGATTCCCACAGGTGAAATGACGCTGGCCGTAATCGAAAACAGGGGCTGCCGCACATCGCGATGCGGCGTCCCCTGACCCTTTTTCATCTTTTTTTACCTGATATCACTATACCACCAAAAAACGCCTGCGTCTTCTCACGGTTTTATCATTTTAGAAAAGCAAGTCTACTCATTCTCATTTTACAGCAGCGAGAACTTTCATGACCTCCGTCACGCCTAATCATACAAGCGCACTTTTGTGAAATAATAGAAACAAACGTGGTTTTCTATTGTCCCATTCTGGAAATTAAGGTATAATAATCTCTATGAGCTTATGATACCTGCACGGCGGACGCCGTGTGCGGATCATACCACGCATTAACATCAAACGAAGGATAAAAGATTCCACAAGGAGGACATTTTCATATGGCGAAAGCACCAAAGAAATCAACGGCAAAAGCACCGGCGGAGACGTCGGCAGAGAAAAAGCGAACCTCAGCTGAGACAAAAGGCGGATCCAAAAGCGGCGCCGTCGTAAAAGCCGCTCTGAAGCGTCAGCAGGACCCGGACTATCTGTGGTCCATGAGCCACGCGCCCAGGGTCGGCGAGGACACTCACTGGTTCCAGCTCCTGCCCGCTGCGTTTTTCACCGCGCTGGTCATCCTCATCGTGCGCATGCATGTGTATCACCGGCCCATGGAGCAGTTCTTCTGGAGCACTGATACCAGCGCCAGCGATATAACCGACTTCTTCAGCTACTTCAAGATGGTGGCTATCGTCATCTGCGCCGCAGTGGCGCTGATCATGATCCTGTACCGTCTCTGTACCCAGTCCTTCACCATAAAGCGCTGTTTCGCCTACATTCCCATGGCCATCTACAGCGTGCTGGTCCTGCTGTCCTATGCCTTTTCCGAGCAGAAGGAATTTGCCCTCTGGGGCTGGAACGACCGTTTTGAGGGCACAGTGGCCCTGCTGTCCTACATGGTCATGCTGTATTTCATCATCAACGTGGTCAACAGTGAAAAGAACGTAAAATTCATCCTGTACCCGCTGATTTTTTCCAGCACCCTGCTGAGCCTGCTGGGCATCACCCAGGCTCTGGACAAAGACTTTTTCCGCACCGTGCTGGGCCAGAAGCTCATCTGCCCCAACACGCTGACGCAATCCGGCTCCACCATCTGGCAGATGATCGACCAGGCCGCCGCCCAGGGCGAGCGGTTCCTGAACTTCACTTTCCAGAACCGTGAGATCTATCAGACAGTTTACAATATCAACTACGTGTCCTTCTACCTGACCTTGCTCATCCCCTTGTTCGGAATGCTCTTTATCCGTTCCGTAAACAGAGGAAAAGACGAACCCCTCTGGAAGAAGATCGGCTGGGGCGTACTCTTCGCGCTGCTCATCTTCAACCTCATCGGCTCCGCTTCCTCGGGAGGCTTCCTGGGCCTGGGCGTCGTAGGTCTGATGGGAATCATCATCCTGAACAAGCGGCTCATCCAGTGGTGGAAGCCGGTGTTGGTCATGCTGGTGGTCATGGCGCTGGTGGCAGGTATTACCCATGAGCGTTGGATGCCGGAAATCACCGGTGCGGTGAATGGAGTGCTGGGCCGCAACACTCAAAGCGAATCTACCGGAATGCCGGGTCAACCGTCCGGCAGACCAGCTGAGACAGAAGAGCCCATAAAGGAATATGCAGATCCCGGCAGCGTGCGGCCGAAGATCGACTACTTCAAAACAAACGAACGCAGCGTGGATATGAGCATTAACGGCAATCCCCTGACCCTGGAGATAACGGCTAATAACGACGGTTCCATAGAAGGTATGGTCCTGAAGGACTCCGACGGTCAGTTGATCGGCATGCTGCCTTCCGAAGCAGACCAGGGCGTATTTACCGTAGAAGACGACCGCTTCCGGGATTATATGACCATCGGATACGCCTACGATGACGGCCAGTACTATATCCTGGTCAATACGGCCGGAATGCAGTGGCCCTTTGTTATTGCGGAAGATCAGATCTACTACAGAAATCAGTTGGGGAAACAGATCAGCCTGTACGACGTACCTCATGTTGGCTGGGAAACCAACGACGGCTTCGGTTCCGGCCGTGGATACATCTGGTCGCGGACGCTGCCTATGCTGAAAGAGACCGTACTTCTCGGACATGGAGCGGATACGTACTGTATTTACTTCCCGCATGAGGACTATGTAGGAAAATACAATTCGCAGACTTTCCGCAGCAATATCAACATAATTGTCGACAAGCCGCATAATATATACTTTGGAATGGCAGTAGGCACCGGTATCCTGTCCATGCTCGCATTTATCGCTCTCTGGGTCATATATGCAGTGCAAAGTACACACCTGTATTTTAGAAATGAATTTAAAAATGATTATTTAACCTTTGCAGGAGCCGGTATCTTCTTCGGCATCATAGGTTTTGTCATCTCAGCGTTGGTCGACGACAGTTCTGTCTCTGTCATGCCTCTATTCTATGGGTTATTAGGCACAGGCATTGCTATCAATATGATACTGAAACGACAAATGGAAACAAACGCAGGAGGAAAATAAGTGTATCAAATTGTAAAACAGTGTCTGGATTATATTCTGGCACTGTTCATGACAATTGCTCTTTCCCCAGTATTGTTGATCCTTGCCGTCATTATAAAACTGGACTCTCCGGGCCCAGTTTTATTTAAACAAAAACGGATTGGAAAAAACAACACTACCTTCGATATCTATAAATTTCGAACCATGTATACAGAAACGCCAAAGGACATGCCAACACATCTGTTCACCGACGCGCAGTCTTTCATCACTCGCATCGGAAAATTGCTGCGGAAGTCCAGTCTCGACGAGCTTCCGCAGCTTTTCAACATCCTCAAAGGAGAGATGTCTTTCATCGGCCCCCGGCCGGCGCTATGGAATCAGTTTGATTTGATCGACGCCAGGGAGCAGGCCGGAGCCAATTCTGTAAAACCAGGCATCACCGGCTGGGCCCAGATAAACGGACGCGACGAAATCTCCATTGAAGAAAAAACAGAATACGACCGTTACTATGTGAACCATCTTTCTTTTACATTGGATCTTCGTATCCTCATCCGCACATTTACCACCGTTCTCACCGCCAGAGGCGTAGCGGAAGGCGGCCCAAAGGCAAAATAAACCAGGAGGAACCTCCAATGAAGCATATCTTGATCGTCGGTAAAACCAGCTATATCGGAACGTCTTTTCAGAAGTATGTCCAGAAGAACTATAGCTCAGATCTCAGGATCGATGCGATCTCTGTACGCGATCACGCCTGGGAAGATATGGAGCTGAGTCAATACGACGTCATCCTCTATTGTGCCGCTCTCGTCCACCAGCGGGAAACAACAGATATGTCGGATGATTATATGAAAATCAACCGTCACCTTCCCGTCGCCTTCGCACAAAAAGCGAAGCGTTCAGGCGTCAGGCAGTTTATTTTTCTCAGCACGATGGCCGTCTACGGCCTTGAGGGTACAATAGGAAAAGCAGTGGTCATCGACTCCCACACACCGTTTCAGCCGCAGACCTTATATGCAAAGAGCAAACGGAAAGCGGAAGAGGAGCTGCTGCTATTGTCAGATGAGACTTTCAAAATATGCATCCTGCGTCCGCCGATGGTATACGGACCAGACTGTCCGGGAAATTACCAGAAGCTCCGCAAATTTGTTCTGAAATATAAGATATTCCCTACAATAAAAAATCAAAGAAGCATGCTTACCATTGATCGTTTATGCGCTTTTATTGCTGACCTGATCTTCACAGATTCTGCTGGTACATTTCACCCGCAGAATCCCAAATACGCTTGTACGCTTGCCATGGCGCAGGAGATCGCCGCGGAAGCCGGGGTAAAGCTACACTGCTGGCCCTGGCTCAACCCTTTTATCTGGCTGGGTGGGCTTGTGCATCCGGCATTTCGTAAGGTGTGGGGCGGGCTGATCTATGCTAAAAATACTGAAGATGATATTTCAACTGATGATAATGATTCTCCTTCTGGAAAATTTAACTCTCACAGTCGGAAGAAGCAGATTCTTTTTTTATGTCAATTTTTTTATCCAGAGTATATTTCCTCTGCTACTTTGCCTTTTGACACCGCCACAGCATTATCAAACAATGGATATACCGTGGACGTAATGTGTGGTTTTCCAAAAGAATACGTTTCAAGTTCGCAAGCTGCCTCCACTGAGATGGTAAATAATATTCTAATAAAAAGAGTTAGATATATACAATCGCTCCGCTCCAGCTTGATCGGCCGATTAAGTAATATTTTTTCCTTTACGCTATCTATTCTTTTTCACTTCCGGGAATTTCGGGGATATGAATTTATTCTTGTGTATTCCAACCCTCCCATTTTGCCATTAATCCCCGTTCTTTCAAAAAAAATATATGGCGTGAAGTTTATTTTTATATGTTACGATGTTTATCCTGAAATCGCTATAAGAACTAATGCTGCATCGTCCACCGGGATGATGGCAAAAGTGATGAATTTTATAAACAGTCTTGTTTATAAAAACGTTTCATCAGTCGTTGCACTATCATCAGAAATGAAAACGTTTCTTTCTAAAAACCGGCCAATTACTCCAGACAAAATTAGTGTAATCCCGAATTGGTATGAAAATAAAGTTCTTAATGCTTCACTGCCAGCCAATTCGAATTTTTACTCTAATAAAGATAAATTTGTAGTGTCCTACTTGGGAAATATGGGAGTTTGCCAAGACATGGCTACCATAATAGACTGTGCCAGAAATCTGAAACAAGATGAATCAATCCAGTTCCTATTTGCTGGACATGGCGAAAAGAAGCAACATATCGAAAAGATAGTTGAATCTGAACAATTAACAAATGTGAGGATCTTTGATTTCTTGCAAGGCGAAGATTACGATGATATCTTATCCAGAAGTGATTGCTTCTTGATTAGTCTTGAAGAAAATCTCACAGGGCTTTGTGTTCCCAGCAAGACCTATAGTTATATGATGGCTGGAAAGCCCATCATTGCCATCATGGGATCGCCCTGCGATATCGCTGACGACTTGGAAAATGGCGGATCAGGATATATCATTAGAAATCATGACATACCAGCTCTTACCAATGCCATTATTGATTTGAAAAATGACCCGCTCAAATCACAGGCCATGGGTAAACGGGCCAGTCTAATTTTTCAGAAAAAATATACTACCGATATATGCACATCGAAATACGTGGAATTGATATCTCAGTTATTAGACACTGAGATATAAATCTGGGATAAATCACCTCTCTATTTATCCCAGATTATCTTATTAATTATTTTCGTATAGCTCTGAATCAAGCGAACCACCTTGGTGGATACGTTTCGATCCTCATAGTCCAGAACTGATTCCAGAATATCGTCGTCCGCCTCTAACTGAACAGCCAGGTCAATAGCTTGTTCCACATCCTCGCCGGTTATCCCGCCGATCACGATGGTTCCCTTATCCAATACCTCTGGCCGCTCTGTGGAGGTTCGGATCAGTACCGCGGGGAATCCCAGCATGGCGCTCTCCTCAGAAAGCGTTCCGCTGTCAGAAAGCACACAGTATGCATTCATCTGCAGGTGATTGTAATCAAAGAAGCCAAGCGGCGTCACTTGTTTCACCAGGGGATGAAATGCAAAGGCTCTCTGCTCGATAAACTTCTTGCTGCGCGGATGCATGGAATATAAGACAGGCATCTGGTATCGTTCCGCCACGGCGTTTACCGCGTTCATCAGAGACAGAAAATTCTCTTCCCGATCGATATTCTCTTCCCGGTGCGCGGACAAAAGAAGATACTTTCCCGCTTCCAATTCCAGCCGTTCCAGCACCTTGCTGCTTTCAATGCTCTCAAAATTCGCTTCCAGCACTTCCCGCATTGGAGAACCAGTCACAAAGATGTGCTCCTTACGAAATCCCTCGCTCAGAAGGTATCTGCGGCTATGCTCCGTATACGGCAGGTTGATATCTGAGATATGATCCACAATTTTTCGATTGATCTCCTCCGGCACGTTCTGGTCAAAGCAGCGATTTCCCGCTTCCATGTGAAAAACAGGAACCTTCAGACGCTTGGCGGATATGGCAGAAAGAGCGGAATTCGTATCGCCTAAGATCAACAGCGCGTCCGGCTTAACCTGGTTCAGCACCTGATACGACCTGGCGATGATATTTCCCATAGTCTCACCCAAATCTGTACCCACGCTGTCGAGATAGAAGTCCGGCTCACGAAGCTTCAGATCCTCGAAAAACACCTTATTCAGCGAGTAATCCCAGTTCTGCCCCGTATGGACCAGTACGTGATCAAAGTACTGGTCACACGCCTTTATGACCTCTGACAGACGTATGATCTCCGGCCTGGTGCCGATAATCGTCATTACTTTTAGTTTCTTCATCCTAGTCTAGACCTCCAGAAAATATGTGTCCGGCCGCTCCGGATCAAAAGGCTCGCTGGCCCACATGATCGTCACCATGTCGTCCGTTCCCGTATTGGTAATGTTATGTGTGTAGCCTGTAGGAATGTCCACAACCTGCAGCTCATCTCCGTTGACTCTATACTCGATCACTTCATCTGTGTTCAGCCGCCGAAAGCGAATGATACCTTCCCCCCTCACAACGAGGAACTTTTCATTCTTCGTATGATGCCAATGATTCCCCTTCGTAATACCTGGCTTCGAGATGTTGACGGAAACCTGGCCCCTGTCCTCTGTCCGAAGAAATTCGGTAAAGGATCCTCTGGCATCCAGATTCATTTTCAACGGGTAGGCAAACTCCTGCTCCGGCAAATAACTCAAGTACGTTGCGTACAATTCTCTGGTGAATTTATCCTTCATGTCGGGCAGCGACAGATTCTTTCTGCTCTCCCGGAAGCTATATAACAGCTCGGCCAATCTTCCTAACGTTATTTCTTCTGACAAGGCGACAAAATAATACCCGGAATCGCAACGCTTTGTTATTCCCTTTAACGCTGCTATCAATTCAGCGACAACGTCATCAATATACAGCAGATTCAGCGATGCATTTGGATCATTGATCTGAATTGGAAGATCCCGCGCAATGTTATGGCAAAAAGTCGCTACCACAGAATTATAGTTGGGCCGACACCACTTCCCATAAACATTACCCAGCCTGTAGATCAAGATCCTGCGTCCGGTTTTTTCTGAAACATTTTGAAGATACTCTTCCGCAGCGCGTTTGCTGTTTCCATAAGGATTCTCTCTTTCTGCCTGAATAGAAGAAGCAAATAAAAGCGGCGCGTTATTCCCGCTGCGGTTCATCCGTTCTACCAATTCGCGAAGCAGTCCAAAATTCCCCTCCATAAAGTCTTCCGCCCGCTCTGAGCGATTGACCCCTGCCAGATGGTATACAAATTCACAGTCTCTGCAGTATTCCTCCAGCACTTCAGGCGCTGTTTCTCTGGTCACAAGCAACAGATCATCATATCCTTGATTTTTTAACTCCGCGGCCAAATTCTTTCCGATAAAACCGCCGGCTCCTGTGATCAGAATCTTCATTTCCCGTTCTCCCAGCTCGCCAGTTCAGAGCGGATATCATCCAGTTCCAAAAGCTTCTCCTTAAGTTCAGACACTGTCAGCAATTTCGTGTTGTTTGAGTTAAACTCAGTCAGCGTGCTTCGCTCCGCATCTCCGTCCACAAAATATTTATCGTAATTCAGATCACGCTTGTCCGCCGGCACACGATAAAACTCACCCATATCAACCGCATGGGCGCATTCTTCATTGGTCAGCAGCGTCTCATACATTTTTTCGCCGTGACGAATCCCAATGATCTTGATCTCATTCTCTACATGGAACAGTTCTTTCACCGCCTGAGCCAGATCTCCAATGGTGGAGGCCGGAGCCTTCTGTACCATGATATCGCCGCTCTCCGCATTTGCAAAAGCAAATACCACCAGCTCAACCGCCTCCTCCAGACTCATAATAAAACGTGTCATATCCGGATCCGTTACAGTCAGCGGCTTTCCCTGTTTGATCTGTTCGATAAACAGAGGAATCACTGAGCCTCTGGAACACATGACGTTTCCATATCTCGTCCCATAGATTGATGTACGCGCCGGATCCACCGTTCTCGCCTTTGCCACCAGCACTTTCTCCATCATGGCTTTCGACGTACCCATGGCGTTGATCGGATAGGCCGCCTTGTCTGTAGACAGGCAAATAACCTTCTTTACCCCAGCTTCAATGGCGGCTGTGAGCACATTGTCAGTACCCATAACGTTGGTCTTGACCGCCTCTATTGGAAAAAATTCACAGGACGGTACCTGCTTCAGCGCTGCCGCGTGAAAAATATAATCCACGCCATACATGGCGTTTCTCACGCTTGACAGATCGCGGACGTCGCCAATGTAAAACTTCAGCTTGTCATTGTTGTAGACCTTCCGCATGTCGTCCTGCTTCTTTTCATCTCGCGAAAAGATTCGGATCTCTGCAATATCTGTATTTAAAAATCGGTTTGCCACCGCGTGACCGAAGGATCCGGTGCCGCCGGTGATGAGTAGTGTTTTTTCTTTAAACATAATTTCCATTCTACCTTTATTTGTAATTTCGTCTTCGTCGTTGCTTCAGCACGAAATTATTATCACTATTGTTTTTTCGTCCAAGTCGGGTAGACGCACTCCAGTCGTCCTTTTTAATCAGACCGCCTGCGATTCTTTCGTTGAATATACGTTCGCAAACTTGTTTTTTTAATCTATCATAGGCTAAGATTGGACGTGCCATCACCCCAATTGCCAACAGAGCAATGAAAGCCGTATAACGAAATAGAGCTTCCGTTGTTTTGGCGACCAATTCCATTATCTTCATATTTGTATCAGCCGCAATATTTACAGCCTGTATAATTTGCTCATCTTCAAATGGGAGATTTGATACAAGAGACAACTCAACCGTTACAGCATCTTGTAGCGCTCCAAGATTAGTAGACATCATTCCTATACCAAGTGTAACCGCCATAGACCCGATAAAAATTATGACACCGCTCCCCTGAGAATGCAATATATTGGTATTTATTCTTTCTTCGTAGTACGCTATCATACAGTATATATCTTCATTACTTTTTTGATTGATATTCTCATATAGTCTAGCGTATCTTTTCTTGTATGAAAGCCATTTATACTCATTCCACTGATCTTTCAAACTCAAGACCCTATGGAAAATACTTTCTTCTTTGGTATGCTTAGTCATGATTAAATTTCCGCTACAATCAATTAATGCCCATTGCGAAGCATAGAAGTCTACTCCGTTTGTATCGTAAAAATTCAGTTTTCTATGATATTTGCATCAAAAGAGCCTGTACCGCCACTGATGAGGTGTTTCTTGTTTTAAACATTTACTTCTCTATTCCTCGACTCGCAAAAAAGACATTTCCAATCCTATGTCTGATATGTAAAACAACTCATAACCGGCATCATTTAACAGCCGTATAGCCCTATTTGTTTTTTCATACCCTACACCTTTAAATAAATGATGAAATTCCAATACAATTTGGGTCGGATATATATGTTCTGACAAAAAGTCATCAATGACTGCATACTCGGTTCCTTCAATGTCCATTTTCAACACATCAATCCGTCCATTCCTATGAGTTCTCATAATTGTACTTAATCTATTTACGGGCAAAACAATTCGATCTGTGTTTTCGTACTGTTCCAAAACGCTTGAAATGGAAACCCATGATTTTTCTTCTGGCATCGCAAACGTTAAGTCTCCATCATAATCTGCCAATCCTATCGCTTCATAAGAAAAATTTGGGGGGAGTACTTGTTTATTAAGCCATTCTATTGATCTAGGAGTAGGATCAAACCCTTTCACACAGCATCCAAAGTTTTCAATCATGCCAAGATCAAAAGAAATATCTTCCCCTAACCCAAAAGAATAAACAATGCTATCTTGATTGATAAAATCAACGCAGACTGCAAAGCCACCGTATTCACTTCCTATCACTCTTACATTATCTCTCTTGGAAACATGATAATGTAATCCTATTCTTTTTAACCTTCTTTTAATTCTTCGTATAGTATTCAGCATTTCACATTCCCCTTAAACTAAGCCACATTATTATATTCTACTGCTCTTTAAAATACGCAATAGTTTTATCGATACCTTCTTTTAATGAAGTTTTAGGTTCCCAACCCAAATATTGTTTAGCTTTATTTATATTTGGCTTCCTCTGCTTAGGATCATCTTCGGGCAGTTCCTTAAAGATTATCTTAGAACTACTTTTCGTCTGCTCAATAATCATTTCTGCTAATTCCAGCATATTATACTCTACAGGATTCCCAAAATTAAAAGGCCCTGTTATTGATTCATCCGAACCCATCATACGAATTAATCCCTCAATTAAATCGTCAATATAGCAGAATGATCTTGTTTGTGATCCATCTCCGTAAACAGTTATATTGTCATCGTTTAGAGCTTGTACAATGAAATTACTAACAACCCTACCGTCTGTAGAATTCATATTAGGCCCATATGTATTAAAGATCCTTACTACTTTAATTCTTGTGTTATGTTTTCTATGATAATCAAAGCACAATGTCTCTGCAATTCTTTTACCCTCATCATAGCAGCTTCTAATTCCTATGGGATTTACATTTCCCCAATATTCTTCTATCTGCGGATGCACCAAGGGATCCCCATAGACTTCGCTTGTTGAAGCCTGTAACAATTTGGCTCCCGTTTTCTCCACTACATGTAGCATATTCATTGTACCAAGAAAATTTGTTTTGATTGTTTGTATAGGATCAATTTGATAGTAAATTGGAGAAGCCGGACACGCCAGGTTATAGACTTCATCTACTTGAATTCTCAAAGCCTCGATCACATCATGATTTATGAACTCAAAGTGCGGGTTATCAATTATTTTCTTTAAATTCTTTATTCTACCCGTATATAAGTTGTCCACACAAATGACGTAATCACCTTCTTTGATTAAGCGCTCACAAAGATGCGAACCAATAAATCCAGCTCCCCCGGTCACTAATACTTTTTTCACAGCACACCTCACTCCTAGTACATCTTTACTCCAATTTGATAATATTCGAATCCATTCTCATTAAGCTCATCTTGGCTATATTGATTACGGCCATCAAATATGATAGCTTGTTTCATTCGATTTTTCATCTCATCAAAATCCGGGCATCTGAACTCTTTCCATTCTGTTACAAGAAACATCGCATCCACGTCTTGCAATGCCTCATATTTATCCTCAAAATAGTCCAAATTTATTTGATCTTTCAGATAGACATGTTTTGCTTCTTTACATGCCTTTGAATCATAAGCATGTATAGTAGCGCCTCTTTTGATTAGCTCATTAATGATTGTAATGGACGGGGCCTCTCTCATATCATCTGTATCAGGCTTAAAAGAAAGTCCCCACACACCAAAAACTCTACCTTCAAGATTCTCGCCGAACCGCTTTGTTGCCATCTCTACTAATTTACGTTTCTGATCCGAATTTACTGCCTCAACTGACTGCAAAATTCGTGCCTCGTATCCATTTTCTTGACCTGTGCTGATCAAGGCTTTCACATCCTTGGGGAAACAACTCCCACCATATCCACATCCAGGATAGATGAATTGATAACCTATTCGTTGATCACTCCCTATGCCGCGCCTCACTTTGTTGATATCCGCACCAACCCGCTCGCATATATTCGCCATTTCATTCATAAATGATATTTTTGTCGCCAGCATAGCATTGGCAGCATATTTTGTCATTTCCGCACTACAAATATCCATAGAAATGAAATTCTCGGTGTTTCTTACAAATGGCATGTACAATTTTTTCATAATCCTTAATGCATTATCACTATCTGCCCCAATCACAATTCGATCTGGCCGCATACAATCACCAATAGCAGCCCCTTCTTTCAGAAATTCAGGATTTGAAATCATATCAAATGTCAGATCACTATCTCTCTCTTCCAATTGCTCTTGAATTTTCCGTCTTATTTTTTCTGCCGTTCCAACTGGCACTGTGGACTTGTCAACAACATACATATGATGAGTCATATATCGTCCCAGATCTCCTGCAACAGCCATTACATAAGACAAATCTGCACTGCCATCCTTCTTAGCGGGTGTACCAACTGCTATAAATACTACATCAGTCTCTTCGATAGCTTTTCTCAAATCCGTTGAGAAGCATAGCCTTTTATTATTACAATTTGTTCTTACTAGGTTTTCAAGACCAGGTTCATAAATCGGTAATCGCATGTGATTTAATTCCTGAATTTTTTTTTCATCTACGTCCACGCAATATACTTCATTCCCCATCTCTGCGAAACAAACACCGGTTACCAAGCCTACATACCCTGTACCTATGATCGATAATCTCACAACTTTCTCCTTTATTCCAAACTGGCATTGTAATACTTTAATGCGGTCTGTATAATTGTTCTAATGTTCGAGTATTCAGCTTTCCAGTGCAGTATAGTCTCTGCTTTTTTATTATCTGCAATTAAAGATGCTGGGTCTCCTGGTCTTTGCGCTCCAACTCGATAATTTATTTTTTTCCCAGTTATTTGTTCCACCTGTTGCAAAATGTCAAATACCGATAGCCCGACTCCTGTGCCCAAGTTTATTTCCTGGCTAATGCCTTCTTCCAACAAGTAATTTAGCGCCTTGATGTGTGCTTCCGCCAAATCGTTTACATGAATATAGTCTCTAATACAACTGCCATCCTTTGTTTCATATTGATTTCCATAGACAACAAACTCATCTCGCACTCCCATCGCGGTTTGTAATATCAATGGAATAATATGCGTTTCCGGATCGTGATTTTCAAATAACTCTCCATCTAAATCTGCTCCTGCTGCATTGAAGTATCTTAAAGCTACATACTTCAATCCATAAGCGCTTTCATAATCTTTCATCATTTGTTCAAACACTAATTTGGTCCATCCATATGGACTAATCGGATTTTGCTTCATGTTCTCTGTTATTGGCAACCGTTCCGGCACTCCGTAAGTGGCACATGAAGAAGAAAATATAATATTTTTTATATTATTCCGCACCATGCAATCTAATAAATTTATACCGCTTATTATGTTATTGTTGTAATACTTACTCGGATTTTGGATTGACTCCCCCACATATGCACTACCCGCAAAATGAATAACACCATCATATTTATACTTTTTCAAGGCCTTGTCTAATTTATCTACATCTCGTAAATCACCAATTATCAATTCTGCATTTTTTACTGCTTGTGAATGACCTGTAACTAAATTATCATATACAACCGTTTTATATCCTTCTTTTTCCAATGCTTTAATTGTATGGCTTCCAATATAACCAGCACCCCCTGTTACAAAAATAGTTCTCACTTGTTCGCACCTCTTTCGCACATTATTCTGTTATAAATGCTAATGTATTCCCGATATCTTAAATCCTTATTAAACAAAGCGGCTCGACTAACACAAGTCTCTCTATCTATGTTCATCCTTGATAAATCATTTATCGCTTTTTTTAGCCCTTCAAAATCCCCTTTATCAACTACAATTCCACAACTTTGGTCAATACTTTCAGGACTTCCTCCTGTTGCAAATGTAATAACTGGCGTTCCACATGCAAGGGCTTCTAAATTAGTCGTTGGAAAGTTATCATCCAATGTTGGATTAACAAAAACATCGACTGATGAATATATCTCTGCCAATTCATAAACATTTGTAGTGTGAGTAATTCCAATTATGTTTTCAGGCAACGCATGTTTTTGTTCTTTCGATAAACCAACTAATATAATTTTTTGGTTTTTAGAAAGACAACGAGACAGTTCAAGAAAATAATTTAACCCTTTACGTTCTTCCCATATATTCGAGACGCCTAAGATTAAATAATCTTTTTCTAAACCAAACTTGATTCTAAACCTCTTATCTTCTAACGGCTTGAAAACATTTAGATCGATACCATTGTGAATAATATTAATTTGGTATTGCTGAAGAAAAGATCGGTTAACCAAGTCTCCTAGCCAATGAGAATGTACGATTAATTCTAGACCAGCGACTCCAGTGAACAACGATTTTTTCAACTTATAATTAAAAGTGCTATTATCTAGTAACAACGATTTGGGATAGTTATGCTTTAATGTACACTTATAACAACCAGTTAACCATTTATCACAATTTTCATAATCAAAATATGCACAATGCCCGGTAAACGCCCAGCAATCATAAAGAATCCATACAACAGGTATTGACACTTGCTTTAAATATTCAAATAGGATTTTAATATTAATATAATAACCATGTATATTATGAAGTTGAATGATATCTGGCTGATATTCATTAATGATTTTAATTAATTGCTTGGTCGCTCTCCGGGATCCCATTCCATGTAAATCTAACATTCTAGTTTCCAAAACATGCATATTTACTTGCGCCACATCCCCAATTTTAACGCCATTTACCTTTTCAGGATGCGTTCCTCTTCCATATACAATTAATGACTCATGGCCATCAGCTTGCAATACATTGCCCAAATCGATTGTCATTCTTCCAGTACTTCCCGTACCGCATACAGAATTTATTTGTAAAACTTTCATAATAATCCTTCTATTTATTGTGATAATTATCTAGTTGTATTTTAATTATATCAAGATATAAATTAGTTAACGTGTCATAATTGTATTCTTTCTTTATATAGTTTCGTGCATTATTTCTCATTTCTTGATACTCTATTTCATCCATGGATATTACCTCTTGTAATTTAGCTATAAAATCTTGAGAATCATTTTCTTTGAATAATATCGCATTATTATTTTGAGCACGAGATATGTTTACTTCATTGTCCTCAAATATGACCGGTAATCCGCATGCCTGCGCATCAAAAAAACTCAAGCTACATTGCTTAGGAAACACTACGACATCGGAAGCCTGATAAAATTGCGGCAGATCTATATAACGTTGTGTCGGAAATCGTATTATTCTATTCTCCGAAACTGCCAATAGCGATTCTACATTGTCTCCATATTCACCGGAACTATTTCCTACAACTAAAAAAACAAGCTTTTTCTCGCTATCACTGCATATTCTTTTTTGTATGCTTTGCGCTAAAAACAGTCCACCTTTATTCTCATCCAATTTCCCAAGATAAAGTATTACATAAGCATCTAACGGAATTTCATTTTCTTTTCTAAATATTGTCCTTACCTCGTTATTCTCCTTAAAGAGAGAAAGGTCTGAACCTACAGAAATCCATGGGCATTGCTCTAATGGTATACCTAATACATCTTTTACATAGTTTGAATTCTGTGTACGAATGATTCTTAGATTTTCTTTAATAATTCGTGGTGTAACTAGTAATCTATAAAACGTATGGAACCATTTGTTCAATTTATTCTTGGATGCCATTTCCAGCATATGACTGTCTAAAATAATAGGATAGCCTAACTTATGTGATTTGAAGATATATTGGATTCCAATTAAAGTATCATTCCCATGAACATATAATACGTCCGGTTTTAATTCATCGACCGTTTTAAATATTTGTCTTTTATAGATAGAGCGACCAGAAATATATTTATAAGTAGGTACTCTGATAATCTTAACTCCCGTGTTGGAAAAAAAAGCTTCATCCTTCTGCTCTATGTCAGACTTTCCAAAAAAATCAGTTAAGTACGCCGGCATTATATCTAGGGGACTGCATAGTATATATACTTCGTGCCTCTTTTGAGCCATGTATTTTGCGATAATATTTATCTGGTATCCCGCTTCCGGATGAAAAAAATCTTCGATATGGACTATTCTCATAAACACCTACCCTTCAATGCGCGGCATAATCACTGTCCCCGTTATCCCTTTCATATTGGTAAATTTGTAACGTTTTTGATCTTCGCTAATCATTCGAATAAAATTTTGAATATTCTCCAATGAATCACCGGTTAGCATTTTAGGATGACAAATAATTGATATTGCCGCATCATAGCGATCGCAACGATACTCTGCATATATACTGTCTAACTCCTTTTTCAACAATTTATAGCCTTTAGTATCCAAGGACAACATGCTGTACCCCGCAATCCGTCTGCAAAATGTGTCGACTGTTTCATGCCACTTATTTGATTTTACGGCTTTATTACTGGTATAGAAGCTCCCTTTTGGTTTACTGGACGGAATTCTTAAATTCTCTAATCCGACCCTCAAAAAACGAAAAATATTATTCCTTATAGTTGCAACTGGAACTTCCAAAACAAAATCTTCTTCCGATTTTGCATCTGTTCTAATTCCATATTTAGGAGATATTTTCCAGTTTAACTTGTGCGGTGTTCCTTTAAAATTATATGCTACTGTTTTCATTCTAGGTGCAATTGAAGAATCAATTAAAATTCCATTATCAATTAATAATTGAATTACTTCATTTTCTGGCTGCATGCTTAATCCACCTGCTCTAAATGCGACACATTGATAATTAGTCCCCAAAATCTCTTTTAGTGCACGAATGCTATTTTGCACGATTTTCTCTGTATTAATATTTTCATCCCCACATTGAAAATCATCTAGCGAGTAGTGCGATGGATCAAATTTCCATCTCCCATCCACATAATCACTATAAATCCAATGGGGGTGTATGTGCAATTGCACGTCTTGATTCAAATCAATCATACTTTGCAATTGCTCAGCAAATAGACGGCTATAATCCAAAATCCCTAACTCCAGATGCCTTATATACGAATAAATATCCACAAAAAATGTTGCACTAACCTCTTCTTTTTGAAGTATATTTAGAAGTTTTTTCGTTGGGGCAAACAACACTTCCTCCTCAGAAACATAGTTTTCTCCAAAAAACAATTCATAATCAAATGTAAGACATATATTCAGCATTGTTCACTCTCCTTCATTTAATTTTATACCTATTTCATTACATACACAAATAATCGTGTCAAGACCAAATTTGTGTGTAAATTCATGAATAGTTAAAATGTAATCGGTGTTACGCACCTGGTTCTGCTACTTTTCTGTTTTGGAGCTCCTGCTGAATCGTAGCGGTTTTATCATAATACTCTTTCATGTCAAAGAGTCGGTGACCATTGCTCCAATCCTTGTGATCATCCATGAGGACAGCCCCCAGCAAACGGATCACAGACTCCAAATTCGGAAAAATCTGTATGACTTTTTCCCGTCTTCTGATTTCCCGGTTCTCTCGTTCAATGATGTTGCTGGTTCGCAGAGCAATCCGATATTTGGATGGTAGTGCCATGATTGTCATACTATCCTCAAAGCCTTCATCCAGTATGTTGACAGCATCCATTGCAACATCCTGATATTCTTGGCAGATCGACGTTCTTAATCTTCGAGCTTCCGAAAGAGTAGATGCTTGAAACATGTCTCTTAGTTCCGATGCAAGCGCCGCACTATATTTCTTGGGGCATTTCTCTAGAATGTTCCGCGTGAAATGGGCCTGGCATCTTTGCCAGGAGGAGCATGGGAAACCTTCCCTGATTGCTTCTACAAGACCTGCATGGGCATCAGAGATCACAATATCTACTCCGCGTAATCCACGACTTTTCAGGCTCTCGAAGAACTCCTTCCAGGTGCTTGTTTTTTCAGCATCATAAATGTCAAACCCAATGATTTCCTTATGGCCATCGTTATTGATACCGATGGCCAGGAAGAATGCCTTTGATTTGATCCGATGTTCTTCTCGTACCTTCACATAGATTGCGTCCACAATGATAAAAGAATAGGTTTCTGGAAGAAGCCGTTCTTTAAACTTTTTCACGGCGATATCCAGTTCCCGGCAAAGTTCAGAAACGGTTGACTTTGAAAAACTTTCACCACAAAGCTCCTCCGTCACTTTTTGAACATTTCTCGTAGATACGCCCTGAACGACCATTTCCATCATTGTTGTGATAAGCGCCTGTTCCTTTCTTTGGTAATTCTCAAAGAGAGCGGTTTTAAATGGCACATTTCGATGACGTGGTACTTTTCATTCAATCTTACCGATTCGCGTCGTGAGAGAGCGTGCTCTGAGACCGTTTCGATAGTCGGATCGATCACCGGACCTTTCATAATTTTCAGCACCCAGCTGTTGGGTCGATTCAGCGAAAGAACTTGATTGAGGAGACTTTCCATTAATTTTCCAAATGCCGCTTCCTTCGTTTCAGAAAAAAGTCCTACAAAAAAATCGTAATCCAGTGTAAAATGTAATTGAGCCATAGCTTTCTTCCTTTCAGTAGTGTTTTGTCGTGATTACATTTTAACTGATATTTGAGCTATGTGCTCTTTTTATTTATCTGAATTTACACCATTATATAGACACTATCAATAATCGGGAGTTTGACAGTTATAAAATAAATAATAGCCTTCAAACTCTTATAAAATAAGGGAATTTTATGTCAAATATTTTGTTTTATTTTATAGTAATGTTGTAGCCCCTTTACTTTTAGAGAATTTGTATTATTATAATATCAAAACCACCTCAAAGCCTATATCTTGGCTATAATTACACATTACTAAAGCGTTAAATAAGATCACAAAATACTGTAACCCTACAAACACTTCAGGTTGTAGCCTTTTTTATTTCTCCAACTGTAAAAGACAGGATTTTATACCTATTTCATTACATATGCAAATAATTTATTCTTTCTTTGGATCACCTTATAACTGGGATTAGCATCACAAATTATTTTTTCTAAAACAGATGGATCATCTGGCAGATGGTACGTGCAGATTGAGATCTTAGGTGCAAAATTTTTCAAAGTATTAATTGCCCCTACCAACATCTTTCTTTCAAATCCTTCTATGTCCGCCTTAATAAAATCAACTTTTTTAATTTTATATTCTTCCACAAAATTATCAATCGTCGTTGTTTCTATTATTTCTTCTCCGATTTCCGCTATCTTCGCCATTTCGTTATCTCCGGACAAAAACGCCTTTTCTTCTGTGTCCCCCAGACCTTTCTTCACTGCTACAATATTTGAATTGAGCCTTGCTGTTTTCTGTAAATATTCGTAGTTCTCACTTTGCGGCTCAAATGCATATACTTTCGATGCTCCTTTTTTCGATGCATATGCTGCAAAATCGCCAATCCACGCTCCAGCATCTATTACGACATCTCCCTTATCAATACCATAGATTTCTCCATTATCCACATATGGGTATGGGCCCTCACACATCTTATCATATTCGCCATAATTAATAGCCGCATAATTATCCTCTAATCTGCAAAAGATATGAAAGATGTCAATATAAATTGTACCCAAACACAATAAATATTCAACAGACATCTTTGGTATTTTTATGCCATTAAAGTCAAAACAATTTTCCTCATAATTATAGTACTGCTTTTCCATTCGATATATTGAATAGATAGGATATCGCTTGATGCTATTGGGCAACAATCGCCATATAACAGTTTTGACAACATCACCCAAAGAATATACACCATATTTCAAACCATACTTTATTAAATCACTTTTTTTATTCTCTCTCATAACAAAATTTCCCTTTTATTCAATATCGCATTTCCTATTTTCTTGGCTATTATAAGGCAAAACTAACGGCCATGGGCAACGATCTAATTGTAATCTTCGACATAATCCCCTTCATTTTCAGACAGTTTTCATGTCCTCCACTATAGACTTTACCATATTGGCAAAACCTTTTTTATCATCCGTTTCGAGGTAATCATACATCTTATCAGAAACATCTTCATATTTAGGTCTAAAGCCTTGCTGAATCATCATCAGTGCCTCCTTACAGTCCGATTGGCTCTTAATCTTAAAATAATCATCGCACATTTGTAAAGGAACTGTATTCGAAGCAAGCAACAATACTGGTTTGTTATACTCAACCGCTTCTAACATGATCGTTCCATTCATAGTAGCTATTGCTACCGCATCCTTTAGCAGTATCTGACTGGAAACTGCGCTATTAATTAAAAAAACCTTATCCAATTTATTAATTTCATCATAAAAGCGTTTTGATTTGAAATAGTCAATATTATTAATATAATATTCCATTTTCCAATTGTTTAATATGAATTGATGCGGATGCTCTTTCACATATAACACCCATCCTTCCGGCAAACTTGCCTGTATCATTTTAATCAAAACCCATTGACTCTCCATGGAGGTTCGCGCTAAAATTCCACCTTCAGGCTCAAAATGCATCGCATAAAATACAAACTTTTCTCCATGAAACGAGTACGGTTGCTCCATCTTTTTCAACGCTTTTCTGATGCGCTTCATGTTGCGATAAGATTTTAGCTTATCAAAATAGTTATAATAAATGCCATTTCCGCCCTCATCTCTCAAATTAAAATTACCCTTGTAAACATCATATATAAATTCTAATGCCAAAAAACCACCTATCTTGTATAGTGCTTTACAAAGCAACCGTGTGATCGCATTACTTTTATTCCATATTTTAGATGTAATCTCATGATATGCCATAGAATATGCAACATCTATTTTTCGCTCATTGTTATCGTCTCCTTTCATTATTTTTATAAATTGATTGCGAGTATGGTTGCATATCGCCCGTTTACTGTATACAATGACATCTATCGTATACAAATATACGTCTTTCCTTATTTGTGCAATTCCATACGGAATTCCATCATATGGCATCCCATGATTTACGCCACTAATAATAACTGCATTTATTTCGTGTGAGTCAAAAAAAGATACCCAAAAATTTAAGGCTGTATAATATATTTTTTTCTTTTCTTGATAATCCAACAAAAATCTATCCAAGCAACTTTCTACTTTCAACTGAACATTTTTCATTTTTTCCACTACGTCAAATTGTAGTGAATTTACTTCAGTAAAATTTGATATCTCAGCATGTGTATATATCTCTTTAATTTTTTCATTTCCCTGATACAACTTCTTTTGCTCTTTCGTTGTCACTACCAACATTTGAATTACAATATCGTTATAATTTAAGAGAGCATCTACACACTCCGCATGTGCGTCAATCAATACTATCTTTCGCAAAATTACACTCACCTTTCAACTATACTATACTCGTCAGCAGATAGTATCAAGAGTTGTACACAAATTCATTTGCTACTTCTGTCTCTTGCAACCTCCAAAATCTCGTTCAAGACATCCTTTTTCACTCATCAAATATCTATCATAATTTTAGCTTACATATTTCTGTATGCCCATACGCATTATTTGCTGCAACCGCTACTGTATCAATACACTCCAAAGGAAAAGTACTGTCATCAAACGTATAAAACCATTGCTTCTCCTTCCCAAAATCCATGTTATCCCAATAATAATTTCCTTCTTTTGTTTTACAAGCAAAGAAAGGTTGACTACCAAATATAGGGCACTTTGATTTTGCTTCCAAGACAAACATTCCATCTGCATTGGCTATATCTATTTGAAGTCCTATTTTTTCTTGCTTTAGGTTAAGGACATCCCGCATTGCATCTGTAGCCCTGCTATATTTAAATTTAACACCTGGATATTTATTAGCTGCTATCCTGATAAACTCCTGTATGTTCTCAATTTCTAATCGCATATCACGAAAATCATGATTTGTAAAAGACAAGAGGGCAACCCCTGTTTCCTCAGCTCTACAAAATGCTCTTTCAACCTCATTTTGTGTAAGGCTTCTCATCCGCGCATCCATATTTAAGCACCTTGCTATCCATCTGTGACAATATCCGATTTTACGATAATCATCATGGCTGGGGTGATAAGGAAACCAATCCCTTGGTGCCCCTTGCCAATTGCCATACCTACCATAGGATACATCTCGCTGATATTTTCCTTGGCCACTATCACACGATTGGTTAGCAAAATCAAACGGGATCCATTGTTCTAAAAACCAATGCGAATCAGGCCTTTCCGTATGAAATCCAGGCCTAAAACAACTTGGAAAAAAATTCCTGTCAATAATTTTGCGTGCCAAGATTTCAAACAGCATATTATTTGAAACATATGCGGTTGCACAAACGTTATAATCACCACAAAAGGGCACCGGATGAAAATGGAATTGTACAGAATCTTTATCTCTACAGCCATGCTCTTGTAATTTGGACTGATAATGATCGAAAATGTTATGATAACCGGCGTCTCTTCTCCGCGGATTACTCCCGTGGAAACCTGCATGATCCAAACAAAACCAATTATAAACCCATCCCTCTCTAAAAGAGTCCTGAAGTTTATTCCGATATTCATCTGTCAGTATGACATCCAGCATATCGTCAATTGCATTCCAATCTCCTAATGTTTGTATTCTTTTATTTGAAAAAACATCTGCCACGTCATCTTCTTTCCCACTCAAGTCCAAGAGTTTATTTTGAATTTTATACAAATTTAATTTGGTGGGTTCTAGGTAAATTCCAAATATTTGATGCAATCGTTCAAATGTCGCCTCCAATGATTCATACAACGGACCTTCTGAATCCACGCAGTGTACAATATATACTATTTTATCCATTCTCCTCCTCCATTTGCAAATACGCTTTTGACTTAACGCTGGAAAAAGGTTTAAAGTCGATACTTCCAACTCCCCTTTGAATTATCGTGGCATATTCATAAAAATGAGACGCTTGTTCATTCACAAAATTAAAGTGTGAAAAATCCCCACGCCGTTCAAATAACCATTGCTTTACAATGTTATGTCCTTGATTATCAAGCTGCTTAACCATTTTTCTATAATTTGTAAAAAAGTTAGGGTGTCCCTTTGCTCTTGCGTTTACTTCAGCGATGAGTGCCCTTTCATCATCAAAATAATAATAATCGTTTTTCCCAGTCAAAAGAAGCTTTCCTTTCATTTTCAGCATTCTAAGCATACTGGATAATGCCTTGTTCTGATAACACGCATCAAACACACCAAAACAAATGATATAATCAAACTTTGAATCCCAACCTGTAAGGTCTTCTATTTCAGCAGTTTGTATCCTTCCACTCAATTCAGGGTACATGCTTTTGGATCTTTCGATCATTGCTTCTGAGATATCTATTCCCCAATAGTCTATGCCCGTATGAGAAAGTAATGGATATATTCTGCAAAAACCACATCCTACATCTAAAATTCTTTTATCACAATATTCTTCTTCTATCAACTCATTTAATAAATACTTAAGGACCTTTTCTCCGCCTGTTTTGACATCTCCCGGGTTAATCTCACTCACATTATTTTCCGTGTCATCAGCCTCACAGACACGTTTTTTCCAATATTCAAGGTACTGATCATTCCAATAATCTTTTCTACTCATGTCCTCTTTCTTCGTCCCTTCGCATCATAAATTCTACAAATTCAAAATCCATATCATTATCTATATCAACGGACGATTTTGAATCCATAATATAAGCCACCGTTCTCTCTCCAAAAAAACTGTTATTGTTTTTTACAAAATTACTTGATCCCACATATATTGCACCATTTAATCGATAATACTGCGGTAACAGCTGCCTTGGGATATTCATAACTTGTTCATTTAAAAAATGATCGATCCGCAAATCTTTCTCTATCCTGTTACACCAAAGTGGCGAGTGCTCACACTTACAAACACTAACAACGGAATTCGCATTTTGACTGTTCAACAGACAAAATGCCTCTTTAATATGATTTTCATTTCGCATAGGTGATGTGGGTTGCAATAAACAAACCCATTCAAAATCTTGTCCAAGATTTTGATACAACATCAAGCAGTGCAAGATAACGTCCATGCTAGACGCATTATCCGAGGACAACTTAGGCGGACGCAACTCTGGAACCTCTGCACCATACGCTTTTGCTATTTCTGCATATTGAAGACTATCAGTGGAAACCATTACCTTATCAAAAATTCCACTTTCTATCGCAGCCTCAATTGTATAAGCGACAAGCGGTTTCCCGCATAGCTCTCGAATGTTTTTATTTTCTAGTCCTTTACTCCCTGAACGAGCAGGTATTATTGCCAACCTTTTCACTTATTTCTTCTCCTAAGTTAAGCCCGAAAATTTATATCATAAAATGATTTTACAGGACTCATAGAACATCCGCCCAACCAATTTTTTATGGTATCAACTATCTGATGTGAGGTATTTAGTCCTAAGTAAGGATTTTCTAATGATTTCTGACACATCATCTGAAATGACATAGACATAGCCTGTTGAATAGAAGCTTTTATGGCATTAGTTGAGTTTTCACAGTCAATCACCGAATTGCCGTGTATTCTCCCCTTTTGTCTATTGCCTATATTCACGGACGCTGTTCCCAACACTGGCGCTTCTATGATACCGCTAGAAGAGTTTCCTATTACCGCTCTTGCATATTTCACCATGCTGAGATATCGCCTCTGTCCCAGTGATGCGAACAAAACAGCCCGATTTTTATTTCGCGCTACATAATTTTCAAGGATGTTATTAATCATCATTCCACCGGCATCTGCATTTGCCTTAGTAAAAACCACCCTCAGATTTAAATCGTCTAATGCTCTCAATAGCGGCTGCAACTGCTCCTGTGGAGTATCGGATTCCAATGTTTCCGGATGAAATGTTGCCAGAACAGTCTGATCCGTAATACCAAAACCCAACTCTTGTTCCAGCTCCTCTTTTTTTACAGTTTTTTCTTTTTTGGCATTTTCCGCTCCCAGCGCCCCCACATTAAAAACGCGTTCCGGAGCTTCCCCCATTTGAATAATACGTTGTCTATAAGCCTCTGTACTAGCAAAATGTAAATGACTCATCTTTGTAATGCAATGCCGGAACACATCGTCAATCGCGCCTTCCGTTATCTCTCCTCCATGAATATGGGCAATCGGCAATGTACAGACTGCTGCTGCCATAGCAACAGCCATTATCTCATAACGATCTCCTAGTAAAATAACAATATCTGGTCTCGTTTCAAAAAAGAAACGACCAAATCGTTGAAGTGTCTCTCCCATTATTGCTGCTACATCACTCTGTGAATTGTTTGGTAAAGTAACGCATATCTCCTTATAAATGGGCAGCCCACTTCCTGCGATTTCATTTACAGTCATCCCTAAGGATTGATTCAAATGTGCGCCGGTGACCACCAGTAACAACTGCATTGTATCATCTGCTTCAATTTGAGAAATAACTGGCTTCAACAATCCAAATTCAGCGCGGGTGCTGGTGACAACACAAACTTTTTTTTTCATAACTCAATTAACTCGTCTTCCTTAAAATCCCGGGGAGCTTGCTTTCCCAGAACCTCAAACCATAGCATTGGGCTAATTCCTGTCCCCGGTCGTTTTGTAGTAATATTTTCTTCTGTGAACCATTCGCCTCGCTTTATCTCCTGTTTTGCAACAATACTCTTACGAGCCACATCACGGTTTCTTATTTCTGAAGGCGATACACATTTTTTCCCATCACCATCCAATGCTTCCTCTATATTTCTTATGCTTTGGATCATCGCTTTCAGTTCAATCGGCTCCAAACTTGCCTGATGATCTGGCCCCTCCATACGTTTATCTAATGTAAAATGCTTTTCAATAACAGTTGCGCCAAGTGCAACAGCAGCCAATGGTACCGCAATCCCCGTGGTATGATCTGAATAGCCCACTGGAACTGCGAACTTTTGTTCTAACGTTAACATTGCTTTTAAATTCACATCCTCAAAAGGAGTAGGGTACTCAGTATTGCAGTGAAGCAATGTTATCTTTCTTGCACCATTACTCCTCAATATTTTCATCGAGGTAGCCACCTCTTCTTCTGTGCACATTCCCGTAGAAGCAATAATCGGCTTCCCCGTTTGTGCAATTTTTATCAAATATGGAAGATTAGTCATCTCTCCAGATGGAATTTTCCATATTCGCATTTGTATATGATTTAAAAATACTATACTGTCTAAATCAAATGCTGTTGACATAAATTCAATATCATGCTGTAAACAGAAATCTTTTAACATTATAAACTCAGAAAAAGTCAACGAAAGTTTTTTTAACATATCCAATTGACACTCTCCCGAGTCTGTTGTTTCTTTCTGATACACCGCTTTCTCAGCTATCCGAGAAATACATTTTTCTGGAAGAAATGTTTGAAATTTTACAGCATCTGCACCTGCTGCTTTTGCTGTAATCACCATTTGTTTAGCTAACTCAAAATCACCATTATGGTTTACTCCTGCTTCAGCTATAATAAAAACGTGGTTCTTTTTCATATCATCCTCTTTATTAATTTTGCTGGTGTTCCAACCACAGTACTTCCACTCTGTACATCTTCAATTACTACAGCTCCGGCCCCAACAATTGCGTTGGCGCCTATGTTTATCCTCTGTATAATGTTAGATCCTGCCCCAATTAAACAGGACGAGCCTACATTGACATGACCGGACAACACAGCCCCAACTGCGATATGAGTAAAATCACCTATCTTATTATCGTGTTCTACAATTCCACCTGTATTGATGATGCACATTTTCCCAACTACTGCAGCCGAATTGATCACAGCATGTTTTCCAACGAAACAGCCTTCTCCTATTTTCACATCTTCTGCTAAAACGGCAGTTCGATCAATGAGCGTAGGGATATGATATCCCAATTGTTTTAAACGAAAAAATAGCGTTTTACGTTGACTGCTCTTCCCCATAAAACCCATCGAAATAAATGCATTTTGGATCCCATCGTTAAATAGTATAGCAAGTTCGGCATCTGTCCCGACCACTTTGTAGTTTTTGTAAACAATATGCCCCCTATTTTCTTCTTTGTCCAAAAAACCAATTATATTAAACTTGCCTTTCTGTTCAATTACATCAACCACACTTTTAGCGTGACCTCCTGCCCCCAGTAATATAATATCCTGCATCTAAACGCCTAACTTTCTCTTCATAAGTTCCATATTTTCAAACTGCCCCATATCCATTAATGCATCTTCACTTATTGGATAAGTCCCTACTCGTTCTCTGTCAGCGATTGCTTCTCCTATGACATCCGGCATATGAACAAATCTCTTATTTTTCAGACGCTGCAACACTTCTGGCTCCAGCAGATACACACCTGTATTTACCAAATAATCTACAGATGGTTTCTCCTGCATTTTATTGATCTGTCCATCATTGTCAAGAGAAACCGTTCCATATGGTACAGTATACCTTTTCAAAGATGTAATCAGTGTAATCAAATTATTTTGCTTTTTATGAAACCTGAATACGTCTTCATAATCAACGTCAAGCAATATATCACAATTAGTCAACAAAAATGTGTTTTCCAGTTTTTCCTTCAAATAGTATAGCCCCCCCCCTGTCCCTAGTTCTTCCTCTTCCTCTATGAAATTAATGGTGTAGTCTTTAATTAAATCATTATAATATGCTTTAATCATGTTTTTTTTATAATTAAGCACTAAATAAAATTCCCGGCAGCCAGCCTCCCTAAGACCGTCTATTATTAACTCGCTTATTGGTTTTTCGCCAATAGGAATCAACGGTTTGGGCACAATCGAAGTAAAAGGCATTAAACGTTCCCCTTTTCCTCCCGCCATCATAACAACTGGAATTGTTAGCGCCCCATGTTGTCTTTTCTTAAAATCTCTCTCATTCCAAAATACAATCTCCTGTATTTCGCCATTTTCACTTAGAACGGGAACCGCTAGCATCTCTTCTTCTCTAATTATATCTTTCGCTCTTTCTTCCTCACCCGCCTTTACGGTTCTCGGTCGCTTATGCATTACTACTGAAACAGGTTCGTCCAACGAGCCGCCTTTTAAAATCCATCTTCTCACGTCACCATCAGATAAAGACCCTACCAATTTTTGATTTTGCACAACAAAAAGTATACGTTTGGCAGAATTCAATAGCTCCATGCTTTGTCTAACTGTAACATTTGAATCTACAACATGTTTCATAAAATCTCGCATATCTGGTCAAATCTCCATTATCTTTCTCGTAACATACACTATATCATCCCGACTAAGATTGCTGCTGCAGGGAACATTTAGGATACGAGCCCCAATTGCCTTCGCTTTTTCGACTCGATAGGACCTGCAACCGAGATATGGCTGTTGCTCATGTATTAACCCCCAAACAGGCCTGGTTTGTATTTCAGAATACGAAAGTTTTTCTATATAATCACGAACAGAATGCGTGCATCTCTCATTTAAATACAATGAATAAAACCAATAATTAGGGCGGGTACCTTCTCTAAATGTCCACAAATTAAATGAATCAATTTGATTTAAAAGAAGTTTATACAGTTCATAGTTATTCTTCTTGATTTGTATAAATTCTTCTAGCCGTTCAAGCTGTCCAACTCCTATGGCCGCTTGTACATTAGTCATCCGGTAGTTATATCCAATTTCATTGTGAATAAAGTGAATATCATCATCTTTTGCTTGGGTAGATAAGTATCTGATATGATTTAATGCTTTCTGATCATGAGATACAACCATCCCCCCACCACCCGTGGTAATGATTTTATTCCCATTAAAAGAGTATACCCCCACATCACCCATGGTTCCTGCGAAACAGCCTGCATATATTCCTTCGGTATATTTTGTTCCCAGTGCTTCTGTCGAATCTTCAATCAGATATAAGTGGTACTTCTCACATAATTCTTTTAAAGCAACCATATCGCACATATTTCCGAACACATGCACAGCTATGATTGCTTTGATCCTTTTGCCCGTCTTTTTATTCACCAAGAATTCCCCATCAACTTTAGTCTCAAGGTTAATAAAATCTAAGACTTTTTGCGGGTCAATACACAAAGAATCATCACAATCCATAAAAATCGGTTCAGCCCCAACATATTTTACAGGGTTGATTGCTGCAATAAACGTGAGTGTCGGCACGATCACCTCGTCATCTCGGCCAATATCCAAGGCACGTAACGCCAAGTGAATGCCTGCCGTTCCACTCTGACATGCAACTGCATCGTCAACGCCTAAATACTGAGCAAATTCTTTTTCAAATCGTTTTACAAATGGACCAGCCGTAGAAACCCATTGAGAGACTAGAGCTTCATTAACATATTTTTTTTCGTTTCCGCACAGATTTGGCACTGATAATGGTATGAATTTATCCAATTTCTCCACCTTTAGATATTATAAATGTCACTTTTAAAGCGATCCATGTTATTCTTTATCCATTCTATCGTCTCAGAGATTCCCTGACGTAATGTATACTGGGGCTTCCATCCCGTCAAATCTTTAATTTTAGAATTAGCACCTAATAGTCGATTTACTTCACTTTTTTCTGGTCTTAAGCGTTGTTCATCACAGACAATCCTTGCATTTTTATTGATCTGATGGATAATTTCTTCTGCTAATTGTCCTATTGAAATTTCATGCTGTGTAGCTATATTTATTTCTTCTCCAATTGTTCGATCAGAACTTGCAATTGCTAAAAAACCTGATACGGTATCCTTAACATAATTAAAATCCCGCGTCGGAGCTGTACTTCCCAACCGTATTTCTTCTTCCCCTGACAGTAACTGGGTAATGATCGTAGGTATCACCGCCCGGGCCGACTGTCTCGGACCATAGGTGTTAAATGGCCTTACAATAGTCACTGGCATTTCAAAACTCCGATGAAAACTCTCTGCCAGACGATCCGCTCCAATTTTCGTAGCTGAGTAAGGAGATTGCCCCTGGTATGGATGCTTCTCATCAATTGGCACATATTGAGCCGTACCATACACCTCAGATGTAGATGTAATCAGTATCCTCTCAGCCTTTTTTTGTCTGGCTGCCTGTAGTACATTAAGTGTACCTTTTATATTCGTATCCACATAAGAGTCCGGGGAATGATAGCTAAATGGAATTGCAATCAATGCAGCCAAATGAAATACTGTATCTACATCCAACATCGCTTCCTGCACCCCATTAGGATCCCGAATGTCGCCCGTAAAAACCTCAACTTGCTCTAATATATCTTTAGAAAGCGTGTCCAGCCATCCCCATGTATTAAAGGAATTATAGAAAACAAAAGCTTTCACACTCTCACCTTTTCTGACTAATTCTTCTGTTAAATGGCTTCCTATAAAGCCATCTGCACCCGTCACTAATATTTTTTTCATATCATCCTCATCATTGATCAACCCACTTTGCACAGGATCGGCATGCCGCCGATCTCGATCATCGGCTTGGGCCGCAGGTGGGATTCCTCGGAGATACGCGTCCCCAGCCCCCCGGCCAAAATGACAACCTTCATCGTCTTTCCTCCAAATCAGCTGCAATAACTGCACATGCGGTATGATCGTGCCACAAACTTCGATGACAGACGGCTTATCCGCATTATCGTTTAGATTTTAATCTTTCCTTCCATGCGGCGACGCCGCAAATAAATAGCTGGAACCATTATACCAGTATCCAGCCAAAAAGTCATAAATTCTCCCTATTTTCGCATTTTTCTTCCACCATTTATGACTGTTTTAAACGTTTCGTTTACTTCAAATCTTCCATTCACGCTATTTGAAAAAATCCAGCCCGTCTTCCAGGTCGTATTTCTGATCTGCCGCCGCACGGACCGGAGGTCTGTATTAGCCGTATAAGTAGACGGGACCGCCGCCCTCAGACAAACGAAAAAAGGCTGCCCACGCAACGTTTTCCCGTTGGCGCGGCAGCCCCCGCTGCCTTCCTTACTCGATATCCTTCGACGGCTTCTGGTGGACGATCTGATTCAGCAGTTCATTGCAAAATTCGCCGAACACGGCCCGTTCCGCTTCCTCGTCCACCTCGTCCTTTTCTTTTCGCATTAGCGTGACGACGGTAGCATGGTCTTCCTGTCCCAGATAAATATAATATCGGTCCAAAAACAGATGCGCCGTTTTTATTACACAGTCCACTTTATAAAGATCTGAATCAAGCCGAAAAACGATACCATCTTCCACTATTTCAAATGTACTCATTTTCCCTCCGAAGGTTGTCCGCTGACACACAAAAACACACCCCACCCCTCTGAACAAGGAAAAGTCATGCTATGTATCGTCTTTGCTGCATGGAGGGTTTTCTAATCTGATCTGTCTGGACTGGAATAGATGCATTCCTTTACCACAGACTTTTCTTTATTATACCATAATCAGTAAGTTTTTCAACGTATAACAGAATCATCTCATACTTTTTCTTTTGTGCAGAGGGTACAAAGTAAAACAGTGAAAAATATCTAAACACCTTGCCCATCTTCTCATGCAATTCTTTCGTTACGCCATTTTGCTCGCCGCAGAATCGCTCCATAATTCTCAAGAATTCACTTTGTCTTGGATTATTCGGATCTCCCTTTCCATCACCCCGATCAGCCGCTCCTGATACCCCGCAGCGCCGGTTTCCCGCAAAAGTCCAGCGATTTTCAGCAATTCAGGCTCCCGGAGCCGGTCGAGCTGCTTCAGCCTGGACGCGCTCACGGGCTTTTCCGACCGCGCCGCCAGATAATCCTCCCGGTCGTAGTGCCAGAGCGTCAACCGGGCTCCGTAACGATCTTTCAGTCTCTGCGCGATGGCCAGACCCTCAGGATCGAAGTCACCCGAATAGTAAAGCCGCGCGCCGGAGGCTGTCAGCTTATCCAGAAGGATCAGAACGGCCAGGCAGGGCTGTCCGGATGAGCAGATCAGGGACAAAGGCGAACGCGCCCTTTCCTCGTCGTCATCCCTGCCATCCGCGGCGCTATCGCTGATCCCAGAGACGTCGCCATACCCAGCGGCATCACCAGTCTCCGCGATTCCTCCATCCGCGGTGGCGGCGGTCGACCAATACCTACTATTCTTCCCCTTAGCGCAGCGATCTGTCAGCTCCGCGAACACAGTGGGATTTTCCAGCACGAAGACCCGGCCGCTTTCCGTCCAAACTGAGGTCAGGCGGCTGAGATTCATGAGCGTGAGCACCACAGGCTCTTCTCTCTCACAGAAACCGGCCAGTCCCCGGTGTTCTTCCGCGTCGCCGCACCCCGCCCGCAGTCCCAGGGACAGCACGCAGTTGGACACGTCGTCCTTCAGCAGACCCGCCGCAAACAGGATCTCGCCGTCCCCACGGCGCGCCGCCCGGCTTTCCTCCGACCTGGCCGCCGATTTTGCCTCTGCAATGTTCCGTTCAGTCATCTCCTGCCCTGCGCTTAAGGCGACATCCGATTTCGGCGGCGTCATCCCCCGGATCCCCGCAATCAGCAGCTGATACGCCATCTTCCCCTCGTCAAAAAAATGAGGGTCGCCGGAAAGCTCTGCGGCAAAGGCCGCGATCCGAAGCGTCTGTCCCTTGGCAGCGGGAAGGGCGTTCAAGCCCTGCAGCACACAGAGAAGATCTCTTCTCAGCTGCTCTCTCCTGTTTTCGTCTTCCTCCACCGTGCTGTGGACTCGCCGTATAAGGGGCCAAGGCGCGATTTTTGTTTCGCAGACTTCGGCAAACCAGCGCGAAGCATCTGTCTCGCCCGCCGCCTGTGATACCTCAGCAAAAAAATCTCTCCTGCTTTCCCGTTTTCCCTCCGCCGCGTCCTTTTTCCACACCGGCGGCACGCCAAAATACGCGGTCAGCAGCTCAAACAAGCCGCAGCCGCCGTATCTGGTCAGCGCCCGCTGCTTTTCAAAAAAGCTGACGGAGATCGAGACGTTTTTCTTTCTATAGTAGCTTTTCTGAAAAAAGCTGCTGAAGGTCTCCTGCTCTTCCGGCGTCAAATTTGTTATCAGCACGGAACCGCCGAACCGGCCCAGCGCTTCGTAGCGCTGCCGGATGCCCAGCAGCAATCGGTCAAATCCTTTGCGGCCGCGAAAATATATGGCCGCGGCCTCAGCATTTTCCGCGGCCCCGCTGTTCGCCCCGGTCTCTACTCTTCCCATCGTTCGGTCTCCCTCATTTCAACAGGCTCCACGGCCTCCCGTCTCGTTCCGTTCCAGCGGTACGGGATCACGGTCACGAACTTGGCGTTTTCCGGCCGCAGCAGCTGATAGATGGCCAGAGCGGGCACCGTGTCGCAGTCGCCCCAGAGCACCTGAGAGTTGATGATAAACTGGAAGTCCAGCTCCACCATAAGTTTGAACATATCCCGGATATTCAGCTCGTCCACTCCGGCGAAGGCCTCGTCCAGCGAGATCAGCCGCGGCGCCGTCGGCGAAGCGCTCTGGTATTTGGCCACCACGGCGGAAAATAGAGGTACGTACATAGCCATGGCCTTTTCACCGCCGGACAGGGTGAAAAAGGCGTTGTTGGTCAGCTCCCGCCGCTCCTCGCCGGCCTTGCGGTAGTACAGCTGAAATTCAAACCACTGTCTGTAGTCCAGCACCTCTTTCATGATGGCGTGGAAGCTCTTGCTGTTCTCCTCCTCCGCCACCAGCCGCCGGGCCTGCTCCACCTTGGACTGAAAATGCCGGGACAGCTTCTCAAACTCTTCCTCCCGCATGAGTTCCGCGTCCTTTTTCAGCAGCTCCACCAATTCCCGGGTGTGCAGCTGCTCTTCCTGATCCGCCCGCTTCTCCTTCCAGCGCAGACTGAGGACCAGACCGCTGGATGTATTCATTGCTCCCATCAGGCCGTTCATCGTGGAAACCCAGTCCTCGCTCTTATAGATCTTACTGCGGATTTTCTTGCCGATCGTGTTGGAAAGGATATCCTCAAACAGCGCTCTGTCGCTGTCCTTCACCAGGCTTTCCTGCAGTGCCGCATCGTCACGCAGATTCTGAAGCAGCGCCGCAAACTCCACCTGACGTCCCTGATACTTGCCGCAGATCACCTGACGCCGGAAGCGGAATTTCCCTGCCAATTCCGTCTCTGGACTATCCTCTGTGCTGCCGTCCAGCTCGTCGAACATGGTCTTCATGAACAGGCCGTATTCTGTCAGCTCGCTGAGATTTTTGTAAAACTGCTGCTGCAGAGCGTCCAGCTCGACGCTCTGCCCGCGGGTACACTCGGCGGTCAAACTGCGAACCATGCGCCTGGCCAGGGCTGCGGGCTTTTCCGCCGCGGAACCCGAAGCCGCTCCCACCGGTGTGCCCATGGCCGCAGCGGCCGCCCCATCCGCGATCGCGCCACGAGCCATGCCATCAGCTCCTCTTGCCGAAGCTTCCACACCCGCGCCTCCGCCGGGGGCCGCCGGCCTGTCCCCGTCGCCGTTATCCGCCGTTTCCACGTATCCCAGCCCATATTCGCCCAGAAATCCACGTTCAGCCAGCTCCGTATCCCTGTTCAGCTCCGACAGCCGCAGGGCCAGCGCGGAGAGCCGCGCCCCTCTGACTTCTGCGTTTTTGGCCAGCACAGCCTGGCGGCTCACCGCTGCTTCCAGCTGACCCGGGATCTCGCTCAGGCGTTTTTCACAGTATTCCAGTTCTTCCCGGATCTCCTCGTAATTGCTCAGCGCCAACTGCTTCGCGCAGTTGGCAATTTCGGCCTCCAGCCCGCGGATATCCCGGTCCAGACGGCCCAGATCATAAAGCAGATCATCCAGGTCCCCAGCGATTTCCTCCGCCCTTCCCTCCAAGGTCTCGGCGGCCTGCCGCGCCGCCAGGTATCGTCCATGCCCGTTTTCCAGCTCGTACAGCATGCGCTCGTATGCCCGCAGCGCTGCGGCCGCCCCCTCGAACAGCTCCGCCTGAGCTGCCAGCCGGGTTTTGTGGCAGATATGACTGATCTCGATGCGGATTTCTCGCAGAGACTCGTAACGCTCGGCGATCCGCTGTCCCAGATCATCCAGCACACGCTTCTGAAATGCGGTGCGGCTCCGCAGGTCTTCCCACATGCGCATGACTTCCTGCAGATCCTCGCCCCCCGGAAAGGCCGCCAGATCCGCTGTCAGCTCCAGAAGCGCCTGTTCAAGCCCCGACACCTCTGCTGCGGCTTCCGCCGCCGCAGCCGCCAATTCGTCCCGCTCCGCCGTCAGCCGCGCGATGGTTTCCCGCCGGTATTTTTCACGGGTCTGTGCGCCGATGAAGCTGGCCTTATACTCCCCGCCGGTGACGCCCCGGACCACGCCGATTCCGTAGCCGCCTTTTTCGTCCACATAGGTTTGACAACCTTTCACGCTGCCCATGGAGGACAGCAGGTTGGACAGCTGCTGAAACAGCACCAGATCCTGCACCGCCGGGTCGATGCGCAAAAGTTCCTGCATATTGCGCTCCGCCGCATCCTGACCGCAGAAGAGATAGCGATCGCACATTCCCCTGTCCACCGCCAGCGCTTTTTCTTCATAATTTCCCGGAATAACCAGAGCGTCCAGCATTCCCATTTCCAGCAGCGCTTCCTCCAGCCGATCCGCCTGTTCCTGAGGAAGCTCCTCCTGAAAATCCACGGCCATGTAAAAGGGCTGAAAGGGGATCCCCGCCTCACTGAGTCTGCGGCGATTGCGCAAAACCGCCTGACTGCGTTCCGGCTCCGGTTCCTTCCGCGCCACGCACTCCGCCAGCTGCGTCTCCTTCTCTTCCAGCTTGACCAGCCGCTCCTCCTGAAGGCGCTCCGCCAGGATTTTCTCCTTCTGCAGCTCCGCAAAGCGCTGATTGTGCAGCTCCCTCACCGGCCGGGCCAGCTCCTGATAATCCCCGCGCTCCTCAAAATTCTCCACCTTTTCTGCCAGAAGCCGCAGCATTTTCTGCTCGGGGCGCAGCTGTCCGCAGGCGGCCGCCCAACTGTAAATCGTCTCGATCAGCTCGGATTTGACCTCCGCTTCCTGGGCGGAAAGCTGCTCGCCCTCCCGCTCCAGCGCCGCCTTTTTCCGCTCCTCCGCTTCCCGTTCCTGCTGCAGCCGTTCATATTCCCGTTCCTCGCCCTCAGACCGCCGAAAGAGCATCAGACCCTCTGCCACCTGGGTGGCCAGCTGCTTTGTCTGCTCTTTAACCGCAGCGAAGGAATAGGGCTGATCCGGTTTTTCCTGTAGCTCGCCCCGCAAAAAAGCTTGCTCGTCAAATTCCAGCTCCGCCACCGCTCCGTCCATCTGATCCAGCAGCTTCTCCACAGAAGTCCAGTCCGCCTGGATCTGTTCCTGCTGCTCCTTCAGTTTCCAGGAAATATCCTTCTGTTTTCCCTGTTTTTGTTCCAAGGCCGCGGTCTTTATTCCCCGCTGGCCAAGCTGCTCCTTTTTCCGCGCCTCTGCCTCCAGCTGCTTCTCGCGGATCCGTGTTGCGTCGTTCTGATCGAGATCCCGCTTTTTTACCGTCACCTGTTCCCGCTCTTCACGCAGAGCTGCTTCCGCCGCCGCAGTGTTGGCAAGCTCCGCCGCCGCTTCCTCCTCTTCCCGGGAGATGGCCGCCTGCTCCTGCTCTGCCGCCTCCAGCCGCTCCCGGCAGCCCAGGTAGTGGCGGCCCTTCTCATAAAGTACGCTTTTATTATATTTCTCGTAGGATGAAAAGATCCGATCCGCCGCCTTTACACTGATCTTCAGCGATTCCAGACGGTTTTTCAGATTATCCATGTTTTCAATAGCCTCCGACATGGGGCGCAGATCGTCCTCCGACAGCGGCTGCAGCGAGTTGCTTAGGATCTCATTCAGCACCGTGGGCTTAAAATCCTTGGAGAGCTTGGGTGTGCGCAGCTGGATCAGCAGGTCGATCAGCTCCTTGTATTCCTCCGGCGTCTCATATCCAAAGAGTCGCTCATTTACAAACTTCATATATTCCCGCTGGCTCTCCAGCACCACGCCGCCGCGATCCAGTCGGTTGCGCAGCTCCAGACGGCTCAATGTCACCTTGCTTCCCATATCCTTATAAAGGAAGAAATCTTCTCCGATCCGCCTGCCGTCGGTGATGGCAAAATACCAGGTGTCCAGCTTCTTTCCCCGCCTGGCCCTCAGCCCCAGTCCCACGGTAAAATACGTGTCGCTGTCCTGGCGTTTAAATTCCATGTAAAGATAGCCGGTGCGTTCTTCCCGGCCGTCGTTGTCCTCCAGCAGATAATTTTCGATCTTTCGCGCCTTGGTGCCGAAGGGATCCAGCCGGTCCGGCGCCTTATTCCCATCCAGAAGCAGGGGAATAAAGCTCTGCATAGTCACCGACTTCCCCGATCCGTTGGCCCCGCGCAGGAGCAACCGGCCGTTGAGAAAGTAAAATTCCTCCTCGTCATAATACCAAAAATCGATGAGGCCGATCCGATTGATCTTCCACTTACTTCCCGCCATTGTCCGCTCCCTCCTTCGTATCTTCATTCGACGCTTCGACCATTTTTTATCCGTAGCCTGCCCGGCTGGTCACTCTGTCGGTCTCGCCGCCGGCTTGTCCGCTGATCGCCCCGGCGCTCCGCCCGCCGGCCCGTCCGCCTTAAAATCCGCCGGATAAGCCCCCGTCACCCTGCCCACGGTGGGATACAGGGTGACTCTGCCTGAAAACTCGTCCACGTCCAGAAAATCCAGCCGCTCCATCTCGCCGATCAGCTCGTGGGCGAAGGACCGCGGATCCATCTCCCGATACAGCTTGGGGAAGCCCTCGTAATACCGGTGGTGACAATCCTCGCCCATCCGCTCCAGCTCCGGATAAGCCAGATAGATCATTTCCCCGGCGT
>Ga0129308_1000537_pt1 | contig 54942 bp, 43 predicted proteins | sample L827metagenome_FD_94440 | JGI IMG/M metagenome (GOLD analysis project Ga0129308, IMG submission 94440) | Ring-tailed lemur group fecal microbial communities from Wisconsin, USA - L827 metagenome | ecosystem: Host-associated > Mammals > Digestive system > Large intestine > Fecal | place: USA...
TGTAAAAATGGTTTCTAGTCAATTCCATTATACCAAACGGAACAGGTTTATGCCTTTTTTATTGGCTGAAATATTGAATTTTCAAGGTTCAACACACCGTATCGGTGTGGGAAGTTTTAGTTATTAATAAATTTCGTCCAGTACTTTTACCCGAATATTCATCTGTCTTTTGCAATTCTATTTTTTAATTTCTTCCGTCTCGATAATGAACTTCACTTCCCCTGATGTCCCTTCCGTAATCCCGGAGAAATTCTGATACTGGCTATCTGCCTGTTTCAGCGCTTTTATTCTGGTGATCACCTCATTTAGATCGTCTCCTGCCAGCTTGGAAAGATTCTGAATACCCTCTTTGTTGAAGGTTATCATTCCTGTCTCAAGGGCATCGCATCCCTGAAGCAGCGCACCAAAACCGGTACTAAGCTGCCCTCCGGCGCTTAATAATTCATTGGTTCCGCTGCTCAAAGCCGCCGCACCGCTAAACGCCTGCTCCACTCCTGCTCCGTACGCGGTAATTCCCTGAACTAACTGATCGGTTCCGGTCCTTAACTGTTTCACTGCACTTTGAAGCTGCCCAAGTGCTCCCTGAAGCATTTCCACGCCTCCGGACAACTGGTCGATTTGCCCGGAATATCCCTGAATGATCGTTAGCTGCTTCTGCATATCATCGAGTGTTCCGGTAATCACACTTAGATTCTCCGACAAATTTGCCTCTATCTTAGCCGCCTCATTTTGGAGCCTCTGACTGATATCTGCAATCTCCTGCCTTGCGCCATCCGCAGTACCGGAGGCATCTATATTTTCAAAGGGAATGGCCTCCAAAATCTGCTGTCTTTGTTCTTCTGTGAGCGATTCCATCTGATCGAGCGCGCCTGTCACCGCACTTCTCGCCTGCTCCCGCGTCCTGGCGGTTGCTGCCTGCTCTGCCTCTGTAAGGTCAACACCTGCAAGATTCTCTCCCGCCGTTCTCAGGATTTCCTGAACTGCACTTAAATTCTGAGAAATAACAGCGGCATCCTGTCCGAGACTTCCTGCAGCGGCAAAAAGCTGCTCTAAACCTGTCGGGACAGAAATCTGGGATAAAACCAAGTCCAGCGCTTCAAGTCCTTCCTCCAGCCTGGAAGCACCCTGCTTTAGGTTCGTCTTTTCCGTGTTCAATACCGAAAGTCCTTCCGTCAGCGCCGCTGCCCCTTCACTCAGCGCACTTGCTCCCTCGGTAAATTCATTCATATAGGACTGAAATTTCTGCATTCCCTCGGCAAGCTCTCCTGCCCCTTCGGCGAGACGGGACGACGCATCCGTAAGCGTCTCCATATTCTCCGTAAGTTCTCCGGCGTCATCTAAATCATCTAAATCCATATCGGCAAACATTCCGGCTGAAATCACAGTTGCCGTCAGGTCAAGTTCAAATTTTTCTGCATCCGCAGTGACCTCAATAAAATCCGGAATATCTACTTTCTCCGTAGGTTCATAATCCGCAAGCTTCAGGCTGCCCTTAAGCCCCGGAAATGCCAGCCCCGCCGCAATGCTCTGCTCTTCATTTTCTATGACTTTTCCATTTGATATCTCTACATTATTAAATACATCCGAGGGTAGCATGACCGCCGAGATCGCGGTGAAAGGTATCTGAACTTCTCTCTTTTTTCCGTCCACTTCCACCGTCTTTGACGTATGGTTTTCAAACTCAAACCGGATTTTTACTTTTCCGCTCACACCTGCCATTTCCTCTGCGCTCTTTTCTTTTCCGTCCAGATAGTAACGCACTTTTAAAGTAACCGGAAGCTCGGCGGTGCTTTTCCCCTCATAACTGATATCTTCGCCCTTATTTTCCCACACGATCGTTCCGTCGGCATCCTGCCTGAACTCTTCATCGCCTTCCGTGTTCCTGATGTCCGTAAGATCGGAAATATCCTGTATTTCGCCTGTATTCCCGTCTATTTTCAGCCAATCACTGACCGTCATTTCTTTCACGGTTCCCTCTGCATCCGCCTGCACATGAACCGTCTCGGATTTTTCTATAGCCTTCTGCGGATTGGCAGCTACAGCGGAAATGGAGGCGCCGACTGTCAAACCTGTAACCATGATACCTGCTAATAACAATGCCACTATTTTATTTTTCATGTTCTTCCTCCATTCGTAACGCTATGTCAGCAAATCTAATTGTCCTTATTGGTTTCCTTATACATAATGCCTGCGAATTTATTCCACATTTTTCAGAGCTTCATCCAACGGCACTTTTGTAATTTTACGGTACTCCATCGCGGCAACCACTGTGTAAGTGATAATTCCGATCAAAAACATCTCTACATAGATCATTGGATCGATATAGAAGGTGATCCATCCTGTGATACTGGTCATCATAAATTCAAAGAAAAGCACTTTCATGGCTTCTGCCTCAATGGGAAGACTGATCAGCAGGAACAGTACAACCACAATGGTTGTGGATACGATGTATAGCCGTGCGATCTCTCCGTTGGTATAACCCAGAATCTTGGTCATGGAAATGGATTGTGCATTCTTCTCAATGATGATCCTGGACAGAAGATAGATCAATATCATAAACATCACGACCGCAAAGCCGTTAACCAAATTCATCATGCTGCCCATAGAAACCGTAAGCTGCCGGGAAATCTTCGTTAAATCTTCCGCGTCGATCACCGAAGCGATATATTTCTCATCAATATCCGTGATTTCCGTGTCCGAAAAATACCCGCTGAAATACTCCTCTTCCAAGTCAAATGTCTGATTCAGTTTTTCCTGACTCATGAACAAAGAGAGCGAACCCACATAATCATAAATTCCGGTCACCTGGAAAGTGTACTCTTTATTCTCATATTTTTCCTTTAAGGTCAGCGTATCTCCCGGTTTAACAGCGAATTTTTCCGCAAAGCCAGATGAAATGTATATCTCATCTCCCCCTATCTCCAGCGGGATATACCGGCTATTATCCTGTATCCCGTAAAGAATAATCTCTTCGCTTTTATATTTCCCCGGAATCGTGTTCAGAGAATAGGCGCTGAACTTTTCCGCATCTTCATTTTCTGTCTCAACGGAATAGGCGAAAGTCATCATGGAAATCATGCTTTCAAGTTTACTGCTTTTTCCCATGTCACTTACCGGAACCTGCAGCATGTACTGATAGTTGCTGAGCATATTTCCTTCCATCTCTTTTTGATAATTGTCCAGAACCGACGGAAGAAGAAGCCCAAACATCAACAGCAGGTTCGCAAAAATAATCCCCACAAACAATACCACATAATTGCTGATATTCTGAAAGATCACCCGCAGCCGGAAGCGGCTTAAAATTCCCATGCGGGGACTTAATGGAACCGCCCGCTTCTGCTTCCTTCCCGACAGATCCCTGCGCAAAAATTTTAAGGGAGACAGCCTGAGCTTCCGATACAGAACTAAAAAATTGATTGCAAACATCAGAATCAACGGAACTACCGTAGTCAGAAGAAAGGCCTGTGCATTCCAGACTGTCTCATATGTCGGCAGGCTGTAACTGCCGTAATACATGCCCACACACATACCTTTGAATACGGTATAGCCCAGAATATTCCCCAGAACAGCTCCGACGAGCGTGACCAGAACCGGCATCATCATATAGTGCCGGATCAATTCATTTTTGGTATATCCCGACGCGCGCAGAGTCCCGATCACATTGGACTCCCTGACGATGGTATTGCTGATGGTAACGCCAAACACAAACGCCATGATCGCAATAACGATATAGAGCAGCACGATCATCATCGCCCGGTCTCCGCCCATGTCCTCCCCGGTAAACTGAATGGCCTGGTTCTGATAACAAGGGATAAATTCTTCCAGCCTGGTCTCGTCCGCCAGTACTTCCAGCAGATCCTCTGACAATTCCTTCTCTTCCTTTTCGTCTAAACCCTGCTTTTCCTGTGTGCTCATGTTGTATTTCCACGAATATTTGTAGTTTAATTTCTCCTCCCCGTAATCGGCAAATTCTTCTTCTGCCACCACAGAGACTCCGAATTTTACGGAATCGAACATAGAATCATTGTTGTTAGAAAACAGACAACTGTAATCGGAAAGCGCGATCAGGCCGATGATCTTCCATTTTCTTCCTTCGCCCTCCAGTAGATCTCCGATTTTCAGATTGTTATTGTCCGCATACATCCGGTCAATCGCAATTTCACCTGCTTTCTTCGGGAAGGCGCCGTTCATAAGGCAGGCCAGATTCACCTCATCCCGCATGGCAAATATCCGCATGGTACTGCCGTTAGTCAGCTCTTCCTCCACATAGAAGTTATCGTATAAGGTCACTCCGGATTCCTGTATGGTTTTTTTCTGGGCTTTGTTCAGCTTTTCCTCTGTTCGAAAATTACCGTCCTCAATATTATATTTTTCAAAGCTTTCATTGTAAGCGATGATCATGCTTCCATCCGCCACCAGAAATCCTGACACAAATCCGATGGTTCCGGTAAGCAGCAAAAAAATCACCAGATATTTTCCCATCTCACTCTTGAGTTCTCTTGGTAGACGTTTACGTAGTGGATTCTTCATTTTCTGCCCCCTTACCAATCCAGCTTATCAGCAGAAATCCTCTGCTCGTTCCGATAATCTTTGCGGATCATACCGTCTCTCAACTTGATCACCCTGTCCGCCATATCCTTAATCGCATCATTGTGGGTGACCATGATGACCGTATTTCCATATTTCTGATTCACAGTCTCGATCAACTTCAGAATTTCTTTAGAAGTATGGTAGTCCAGTGCACCTGTCGGTTCATCGCAGAGCAGGATATCCGGATTCTTCACAATGGCCCTGCCGATGGCCGTCCGCTGCTGCTGCCCTCCTGAAAGCTGATTCGGCAGCTTTCTCTGATGCTCATAAAGTCCCAGTGTGTGAAGCAGATCATCCACATCCAGCGGATTGCTGCCCAGATATGCCCCTACTTCGATATTTTCCCGCAGGGTCAGATTCGGAATCAGATTGTACATCTGAAAAATGTAACCCAGATGTTTCCGGCGATAAATCGTTAACCGCTTTTCATTCATATCGGCTGTCCGCTCCCCGTTTATGGAAATGGAACCGGAATCTGCGTTATCAATCCCGCCGATAATGTTGAGAAGTGTCGATTTACCGGAACCGGATGGCCCTAAAAGTACACAAATTTCGCCGTGTTCAATGGAAAAACTGATTCCTTTCAGAACCTCGATTCGATTGTCGCCGCTTCCAAAACCTTTTTTTAGATTTTCTATTTCCAGAAACATAATATTTTCCTCTCTGCCTGGTTTTTTTGTTTTACCCTCTATATCCCGGGTTCATGCGTAAGCAGGCTCGGTAATTAGTTCCAACTAACCGTATCCATCATAGCACCATTATTTTAAAAATCATACCTTTGTACATGAGATTTTTTCTCATTTATAATTCTGTCTCAAAGGCAAGCATACCTTTCTCAGATATACTCAGCACAAAACCGCTCCCGGCAGATTACATAGTTTCCTGTCGAGAGCGGCCCTGCCCGCAAATATCTATTGATTTATTTCTCTTAAAATAGCAACCCCATATTTTTCCAAAGTAATCACATCTCCGACATGATAATTCATATCCTTCAGCAGATCTCCATACTCCTCACTAAGAGCAATATCAACCGCATCTTTTCTGTGATTTAGAAGGAACAGCACCCGGCCTTTTTCATTCTCCCTCACTGCGGCCTCTACTCCCTCAGGAATCGAAACCGGCGCAGATACTCCTGCCTCTTCCAACACATGTTTCATAAACTGTTTATAGAATTCCTGATTAGAGCGGGTTCCCACATAGTAAGCCTTCCCTTTTCCAAACTCATTTTTTGTAATAACCGGGGTTCCTTTATAAAAATCTTCCCCATATTCGCTAATGCACTCTGCCCCGGTAAGATGCATCAGATCGCAGAGAACATCTGCCGTATACTCCGCGCCTCCATACCGGAATGTATTGCTCTCCCCCTCAGGAAGGGCATCACTTTCCTCTACCCAGATTCCCAGTATGTCTCTAAGATGCCCCGGATAGCCGCCCGGAATTACCAGATCGTGTTCATCAACAATACCACTGAAATAGGTTGTGATAAATGTGCCTCCGTCACTTACAAACTTCCGCACCCTGTCATCCCATCCTGTCTTCGTCATATAGATAAGCGGAGCGATAACCACACTGTACTTCTCCAGAGAATCTTCCACACTTATGATATCTACCGGAATATTCTGTTCAAATACTGCCGTGTAATAGTCTTTGATGGCATCCATATATTTCATACGAATGGTGGGGCCCGTGGAATATTCTACCGCCCACCAGTTATCCCAGTCAAATACGATCGCTGTTCGGGACGGTGTGCGTCCTTCCAGAAGTGCATCACCCAGATGCGCAAGTTCTTCCCCCAGCTGCGTAACCTCCCGGAACACACGGGTGTCCTCCCGGCCTGCATGATCGATCACAGCACCGTGATATTTCTCAGAAGCTCCTATCGAACGGCGGATTTGGAAATACTGAATTGCATCGGCTCCGTGGGCTACAGCCTGATAACTAAGCTGACGCATCTCACCCGGACGTTTTAATTTATTACAGGGCTGCCAGTTGGTCGCACTTGGTGTCTGCTCCATAAGTACGAAGGAATTCTGGTTTTTAATTCCCCGCATCAAATCATGGCGCATAGCTACCTGCGCCGGAGTATCTTTCGGAAACGGATAACTGTCCCAGGATATGAAATCCATATGTCTCGCCCATTTTTGATAATCCAGATCTTTATAAAAGCCCATCAGGTTGGTAGTGATCGGCACGTTTGGCATCACCTTTTTAATCTCCTCATATTCCAGGCGGAAACAATCCATGATACTGTCAGACATAAATCGCTTATAATCCAGAGAAATCCCTTGAAACATTGTATCTTCTTCAGCCAGGTGCTCACTTAGGATATTAGGGAGAACGACCTCATCCCAGGCATAGAAGGTATGGCCCCAGAAAGCAGTATTAAAACTGCGGTTCATCTCTTCAATCGTCCCATATTTTGCTTTTAACCACTCCCGAAACGCCTTCTCACAATTCTCACAATAGCAGGCCCCTCCAAATTCGTTGGAAACATGCCACGCCACGATATTATCGTAATCCTGATACCGTTTTGCCAGCTCTGATGCCAGCTTTGGAGCATAATGCCGATAGGTTGCGCTGTTAGGACAAGAATTATGGCGCCCGCCAAACTTCCGCTTCATCCCGCTGAATTCGGTACGCAAAATGTCAGGATGACGCTTTGCCATCCACGCCGGATGCGCTGCTGTGGAGGTGGCCATACAGACCTTGAATCCATTTTCCCGCATCAATTTCATAATCTTATCTAACTTCTCAAAACAGTAGGTATTTTCATCCGGCTGAAGCGCCGCCCAGCTAAATACGTTCAGGGTGACCTCATTAATATGGGCTTTTTTCATCAGCCGGACATCCTCCTGCCACATTTCCTCAGGCCACTGCTCCGGATTGTAATCACCACCATAGAGTATCTCTTTTACATGCTTTCCGTATCCCATGATGTTCCTCACTCTTTCTATAAAAATTCATATGACATTTATGGCTGCTTATCCTTCTTACACTCGAATCACATAACTTTTTTCAAAAACTTCTCCTGCGGCAAGCTCATTTCCCCATTCCCGCTCTTCTAATTTCTGGTTGAAATCTGCCCTGTCCGCCCTGCCGTACCATGGTTCGATACATACAAACGGCGCATGCTTCCCAACCGGAGACCAGATGCCGAAAAGTGGTGACTCAAAAGAAACGGTCAGATATTTCTGCCCCTGCGGATTAATGAGTGCAACTTCATGTGCCTGATTATTCTCGATGATCAGGGCATCATCGTCAAACAGATCCTCCGTGATCCTAAGCTGCCTTCCCTCCAGCTCCAATGTCTTTACCTTGTCGGAAAGGACTCCGTTTCCATTCAGAACGCTCACCTTCAGAGGGCCGTCACACCCGAATTCAATCCGGTAATCGGTCTGTTTCTCCCCTTCACCAAGCGGACAATTAAACGCGGGGTGTCCGCCGATGGAGAAATACATAATTCGGGAATCTGTATTTTCCACCTTCCACAAAACCTGGACTTCCCGTCCCGTCAATATGTACCCCAGAGACAGTCCAAAATGAAACGGATATTTCGCAAGCGTCTCCTCCGTATCTTTCAGATGAAACCATATCTCTTCTTCTGACTGTGATACCAGTTCAAACTCCATATCCCGCGCAAACCCATGCTGGGACATCGTGTAAGTTTTCCCTTCAAAGACAGACTCTTTATCTTTATAACTGCCGACCACCGGGAATAAAACCGGTGATGTCCGTCCCCAGTACGACACATCCCCGCACCACAGATACTCCTGCCCGGTGTGGTTGTCCTTTAATGACTTCAGCTCTGCACCGGCAGATGCGATTTCCAACGTAAGCTCCTCATTTTTCAACTGATAATTTCCCATCTCATTCCTTCCTTTCCAGGCTTGCTGTTGCCATATTAAAAGTATAATCCATTTTCCCTTGCTTCACAACCATTTCCCTTATTATAGCTCTTGAAATCACCAGCAGCCCGGCCGCACGGCCAGGCTGCTGAACTTTCGTTTTTATCTTTTATAACAAATCCTATCAATCTTTCTGTCGGCAAGTATAATCTGCACATCTGCTTCCGCGATCAGCGCCTCGTCATTCGATGCAATGACCGCTGTGCGGCCGCTTTTTCTCAAATGATCGAGGATCACTTTCCGGTTCTCCTTATCCAGGAACAAAAAAGGACTATCCAGTATCAGCAAATCCTTTCCGTTTTCAAAAGCGCGTGCGATCGCCACTCTCTGCCTCTGTCCCTCGGAAAGCCGCTTTCCATTCACGCCGATCTTTTCATCGGAATACACATCCCAATTCCGGGAATTTTCAAGAAGGTTTCCTTTTTCCAGTGCATCGGTTGGATCTGCATCCTTTTGAAACAATGTCACATTATCCCGGATACTCGCGTGAAATAAGGTTCCTGCCTGTTCAAGTATCCCCATCTTCATTCTTCCCGGCACTGCCGCAAGAATCTCTCCCTCGTAGTCATTCTGCCCGGTGATACAATTCAGGAAGTAGGTCTTTCCCGACCCGTTCCCGCCGGAAACCACCATCAGCTCTTGCTTTCGGATCTGGAAATCATGTGCCTCATCCTCTTCCGTCATACGGAACCTTCTAAACCTAAGCGCGCAAGGTCTGTCACCCTGATCCACAGCCGGAATATGCGCCTCTGAAGCATTCTCCCCAGCCGTCTGCCTTTCGGCCTTCGCGTCGGCATCCTCCTTTACTTGGGCATGCGTTTTCGTCCCCGTCTCTTCTGCCTTTGCCAGACATTCCGGCATTTCTTCCCATTTCATTCCAGCCAGGCCACATACTCTGCCCAGGGAATCCTCCGTCGCTTTTAAGCTATTTACCACGTCCTCATAAAGGTGTAGGAAAGAAAACCCATACTGAATCGAGTTGACAAACAACGTTAGTACCCCTACGGTAAGTACGGCATCTTTGAGAATAAAAACCGCCAGAATCAGAATGAGCAGAACGGACAGATGATTCACCAGCTCCCGGGTGTGATCCACCAGCGCCAGAAACATCGTCCTTCGCATCCGGCTTTTCCCTCTCTGCCTGCATTTTCTCCGGAAGTAGGAAAGTGTGTCCTCCTGATCCCCCAGAAAACGCAGAACTTCATGATTATTCACCAGTTCGCCCATCGTCTCCGACAGCTCCAGACTGTCATCTCGCGCCGAAGCATATCTCTCCTTGAAACGGTCCCCCAGATATCCGATCACGCTGCTGATCAATACGATCGGAATAAATCCGAAAATCGTAAGCTTGACATTGATCTGCCACACGATCCAGACTGCTCCGAGAAATGACACCACGCTGCAAAAGAGCTCCATCTGTACCAGCAGCATCGATTCCACCGCCGGAATATCATTTTCCAGAATATCCACCAGATAGCCCTGCTCTTTCTTCACCTTCCCCGGCTCACGGACCGTCCTTCCCAAAAGGTTCAGCTGCATGGTCCTCTCCACATAGGACGTAATTTTTGCTTCTACGATTCCGCTTTTCCACGCGAAATAAATATTGACATAAGTAAGTACCGTGTATGCCGCAAGAACGGTCACATACCGAAGTACCCTTCCGCCCGCCAGATCATCCATCAACAGACTGATCAGATAAGCCAGACAAACCGGGCAGACGCACCACAGCACACTCATCAGTCCATGGCTGATGTAAAGCCACTTATTTGCCAGAAACAAATACCAATTCAGCTTAAATATGTGTTTCATGCATCTTGCCTCCTTCCACCCGGTAAATCCGGTCACAGTCCGCGAGACGCTCCGTGTCGTGAGTGATCATAATCGTGGTCACACCCTCCGTAAGCTCGACAAACACTTTATGAAACGCACTCTCCAGCCGCTCATCGACCATAGAGGCTGCCTCATCAAAGATGATAAGCTCTTTCTTCCGGAAGAACAGCCTGCACAGATTCAGAAGCTGCGCCTCTCCGTCCGATACCTCTGATTTTACCAGCGGCGTATCCAGAATCTCCTCCTTTTTCTTTCCTTTAAGAAATGTAAAATATTCTAACACTCCATGTTCTGTCAGCATTTCCAGGATTTCCTGATCCCCGGCCCGCCTGAACACCTGCAGATTATCCCTGACACTTGCCCCGAACAGCAGATTTGATGCCGTCACATAAGCAAAGGTATCATGAATGGCCCGGATTCCGTAATCCCGGATATCAATTCCGTTTATCAGAACCTGCCCTTCCTGGGGCGCCAGAAGCTTGCTAAGAATCTTGCCCAGGGTAGATTTCCCTGCACCGGATTCTCCCAGAATTCCGATCTTCTCTCCCCTGGTGATCGTAAGGCTGATATGATTCAGAATCACATCGCCGTCGTATCGGTGCGAGAGATCACAAATCTGAATCGACCTAAGCGGACCACTTAGCACTTCATTTCCGTCCGTCACCGCATTTTCATAAAACAAAATGTCTGCCAGCTTCTCACAGCTTCCTTTCGCGGCGAGAAAATTCTGAATATGCATCTGCATCTCTTCAAACGGGGCTTTCAGCATATTTCCATAGGAATACAGCAGATAAACCATGCCCAGAGAGATCAAGTGCTTAAAATACAGACCTCCCCCAATCAGCAGTGACAGAACATTCGCCAGTGCCAGCAAAGATAAGGTAATGATCCAGACACGATAATAATACTTCTGCAGCTCTACTTTCAACGGAATCCGCTTTTCAATCCGCTCTGCCAGAACGCCAAGAATCGTCTTCTCTTTCATTGCCCCATGAATCACAACCCGGTTTTCAAAAATCTCTTCCTCAAAACCCGCAATTTCTGAATGAGACTTTCTCTCTTCCAGAATGACACTGGAATCTTTCTTTTGCTGAAAATAAATGACTCCCAGTGATACGACGATAAACACATTCAAGATAATGGCAACCGTCAGGTTCGTCCGGTAAAATACCGCCAGAATTCCTGCCATATAGATGACATTGACCAGCAGCGGAATCAACGTCTCCGAGAGAAAACGCTCCAGCTGATCCAGATCATTTACCATCGACTCCACAATCTGCCCCGGTGCATTTTTATAGAAAAATTCTTTCTCATACACCATCAGCTTTCCCACGGCCTCCTGCCGAAGCTTATCGGTTCCGAGCCATCCCAGCTTCGCCGCGCTGTAATCCTTCAAAAGTCCGGTCACATAAAGCGCTCCGGATACCGCCAGGTAAAGCAGAGCCATCTTCAGCATCACGCGCGCCCCGGCTGTCCCTTCAAACGCATCGATGTACCGCTGAAGCAGCACCGGCAAATAAAGCTGCATCACGGAAAATGAGACAACAGCTCCAAACACAAGCGCACAGTATCCCTTGTGTCTTAGAATCATCGTCTTACAAATATATTCAATTTTCTTCATAAATCCTCCTAAGGCTATATAACTACTCCGATCTTAGCCAAAGGAATCGCAACGTTCTTAATCGCTGCCATGAAAAACAAAAACTCCTGCACAAAAAGACAGCTTTTCAAAATGCAAATTTCTGTTCATCATCAAGATGGTGTATCGCATAAGTTGAAATGATGCAGTCAAACTTCTCATCCGCCCAGATCTCCGGAAAGCCTTCCGCAAAATCATGTCTGATCAGATGCGCTCCCGCCATCTTCTCCCCGGCCAGTTCGATCATCTTCTCCGAGAAGTCCATTCCATATATGGAATACCCTTCCTCATATAATCTCTTAGACAAAAGGCCCGTTCCAAACCCTATGTCCAGGATCTTGCCCGCCGCGGAGGCACGGGAATGATAATACACTCTGTTAAGTACGGACTTATAGCCGGCGAACGGGTAAGAATCCTCTTCCTCGCTCAGATTCACACTCTTATCATATTCATCCGCCCACAAGTCAAATCCACTGCTGTTTAACACAAATAACTCCTTTACTACTTTGTATATGCCCACATTGCCTTCATTTGTTCCAATAGCACCTGAGCATCCCACCGCTTTATACTGTTTACCTTACTGTTCGGATCATTCACGATCACCTTTCCATCCTCAGTCAGCCCCGCCAGCACGATAAAATGCCCTGCGTCCGTGAAATCTCCCGGCCCCATACTGCAGATCAGCGGGTGCCCTGCTGCAAGCTCACTTTTAATGGAAGACTGTGACCAGCTCTGAATCTGCCATGCAGAAAGCCCCAGCTTCTTCGCGCCTTCCTCCATTAAGCTCCATGAAGTTCCCGCATCTTCAGTATAATAGCCTTCTTCCACGCTAAAATCTGCAATCTTCTTAGGCGTCATACTTCCATCTCCTGTAAGATACGATGCCACCATAGCCAGGCAAGTCGGGCCGCAGCCGCCTGTCGCTACGGTTTCACTTCCGTAGGCGGTATATCCCCAGGTCTGATCCCATTGGAAATATAACGGAATCCCTTTTTGTTTCTCATAATCCTCCAGATTTACCGGCAAAAGCGCTTTGTTTACCAGTTCCTCCTGATCCATCTTTGCATAATCCGGATATTCCACGACCCAATCCACCGCTTCTTCATGCCCGATAAAATACTCGATCAGCCAATCCGGATACTCCTTCCGGTCAGCTAAAATCCTGCCCGCCTGCGGATACTTTTCATACAGGCTCCGAAGCTGATCCGCATAGATCTCACCTCTTAGCAGAACCGCCAATTCCTCTTCGCTGAACTGATAACTTCTATCCGCATCGCCTGCCAGATACGGATACCCTTCGGTCTCTTCCTTTGACACCGCTTCTGCAACCGTCTCCGCATGAATCTGCCGATACTCTTTCTCCTCCCCGGAAAAATTACCCGTGCAAAGAACTAATACCATCCCGGTTATAAAAGTCACGCCTACTGCAGCATTCTGCAATTTTCTCGACCGGCGCCTCCATATTTTTTTATAATCATTTATCATAAAACGCAATTCTGCACTACGCTGTGTCATCTATATCACGGTCCTTTCAAACAAATACATATTACTATTGTTCCCAGGCTCCCCCGCTCATCCATTTCGTGATACTTACTTTAACATATTTCCAGCGCAGAATATACCCTTTTTCGACAAATTTTCTAATTCTCTTCTAACAACTGATATATCTCCTCCACAGAACAATCCGGGTGTTTCACAACCGCCTCATATAAAGGGCGGATATTCTCCACCTCTTCTTCCAGTTCCTCCGCTATCACTTCCAGCTTTTTGCCCTTTCGGCATTTTTTCTGAATCTGAGAGAGAAGCTTCAAACTCTCTCCTTGACGGCGGCCCTCCATTCGCCCTTCTTCGCGCCCTTCTTCGCGCTTCTCTTTTCCAAACAGGCGTTCATGTTCCTCCCATGTCATTTGCAATATCATACTGACAACCTCCGCTCTTTGACTAATCAGTATATCCGCGAGAATCCCATCGCTCACACACTCATCCACCGCTCTATTGACAGAAGCATCCAAACTTCCTCCCGCCTTCACATACTCTCTGACCCGATACACAAAGATGGCATACTCTTCCAGGCGCCGGCATTTTTCCAACAGCTCATGATTATGACCATAATTGATATTGATCATAGTCGCCACACATTCCAGGCAAGGTCTCTTTTCCCCGTCCTGTTTTTGAAATGCATCACTGAGCTGCAGTTCCACCTCATCCTTTTCTTCGCGCTCTCCGTTATAAAATACCAGATATCTGGGAGTTGGCAGCTCTTTTAGCGCACTGCTGTAAATATCAATTCCTTTTGCCGCCATATATTTCTCGTACAGCCGTGCGAAATAGATCAGGCCCCGAATCGGCATATTGGGGTTATAAGAGCTTTGATGTTCATACAAATTTACCGTTCCTGCTATCAGAAACGACATATCATTTTTAAATGACAGGTACACCACGTCTTCCAGTGTGTTAACCTCCAATCCATCTACATCTCTATAATCCGTCCCATTTATGGCATTGTACAGATCCAATAGGTCACTTTTATTTCGGAATACGATTCGAAACAGCCTGTCTTTATATTTACGATTTGCTTTTGAATGATACTTATTCTTGGCTTTACTGTGTTTTCGTTTCCCCATTCTTTTCCTCCATTATAGTAAAAACCTGCTATTTTCGCAAGTATTTGTCTCAGAAATCCAACCATGTTTGGCATATACAAGTTACTGTTCACACACTACTATTCCGCGAGGTGTTTTCATGCACTTATGTATGAAAATCTACTGGACTGTTACCCAGATATACCCGGAAACTAAAAACCAGGAAACCCTTTTATTCCCTTTCTGAGACGATACTTATGAAATCAAACATGAAAATAACCCCGACCAAAATCTGTCCAACCGACTCCTTTTCCAGGAGTTAGAATTGTTTTTAGAAGATCTATACACGTCTGCACAGAACATCTGACATCATTCACTAACCACTAACAAGATCTGATTTATCATTTTAGAAACCTATTATATAGATAAAATCTGGTTTTTTCAATCCTACATATTGCACAAAATTTCTGTGCGCCATCGTTGAAAAAGACCATGATTCAGGATATTCTCCCGTACCACGGTCTTTATCATCTTTTTTCACTCTTAATGTTTCATATAACACTTACTACTATGATGAATCTTTAGTTTTGCAATATTCCTCTATTCCCTGCCGGGAACTCTACCCTATTTACCGGATTACTGTCACAACCTCACTCAATCTTACTGTCTGCTCTTCATCACCCACATTGACAATATAGCTTTCTCCCTCTTTCAGTTCCGGCGCGGATATCGCATACCATTGTACATTCTTTTCTGTCACGACCGAAGCGATCACCTCACCTTCGGAGTTCTTCACGGAAATTGTAGTCCCGGCCTCTGCCGCCTGACTCAGTGTACCAACGATGGAGGGCTGCGAAGAGTCCTCGCTCGGATTTTGCGCCATTCCGACACTTCCGACTCCCACAAAAACTCCACCTGTGATCTTACAACTCGATGCATAATCCAGTGTTCCATTCCCGCCGCTCACCGGTCCGTGCACCGTCACGGTACCTCCATTTATGGTAATGTCCCCATTTGCATCCAGGCCGTCACCCTCGGCATTCACATACAAAGTCCCGCCATTTACAGTCAGCGTTGCCCCCTGGTCTTCTCCCGCCATGAAGCCGTCCATTTTCCTTCCTATGTTCTGCTTTGAAGCGGAAGTTTTACTTACCTGCTGCCCCTGATCCTGTGGCGTATTCGCCGACTCCTCATCCTCTGACTGCACAGCCTCGGATTCCTCCTCGCTGTCACTTTCCGGATTTGCAGCACTGTCATCGTCGCCGGCCGCATTGACCCCGTCGTCAGATGCGACGACTTTGATATCCCCTGCGTTGATCACAACGTCAAACCCTTCCAGCCCTTCATAGCTCTGCGTAATATCAATCGAACCACCGTCAACCGTCAGTGTTTTGTCCGCATGAATTCCGTCATCACCAGCCTGTATGGTAAATGTCCCGCCATCTATGGACACGTTTTGATTGCTGTGCAGCGCATCGTCGCCGGAATCCAGCGCAAACTCACCGCCTGCAATGACCAGCTCCACATAAGATTTCAGGGCTTTCGTGCTGACTTCTTCTCCACTCTCATCATCAGATACACCCCACTTTTCTGCCAACAAATTATTTCCTGAAACCGCCTCGTTCCCAGAAGCCTCATCCTGACCGGATATTGTTTCATTCTGTCCTTTTTTCTGAGGCGCGTCCTCCCCTTTTCCAAAACCTTCCTGGCTCTCTCCGTTTTGCGGCAGCTCACCGCCTTCCGGTCTAATTCCATCCTGCGGCAGCTCACCACCCTCCGGCATGTTTCCATCTTGCGGCATCTCCCTGTCTCGCAACATTTCTCCGCCTTCCGGCATGTCTCCATCCTGCGGCATTTCTCCGCCTTCCGGCGGTTCCTGATCCTTTGACATCCGGTTCTCTCCCATTCCGCCTCTTCCGGGCACATCGCCTTCCTTCATCATACCGGACATCACCGCATCACCGCTGCCGCCGCCCGCCACAATGTCAAACTTTCCGTCATTTACCCGAAGAAGTGTTTCCGCCTGAACTCCGTCACCTCCGGCTGTAATCTGAAACGTACCGTTTTCAATCAGCACATATCCTTTCTCCGGATCTTCGATATTCGTTGCCTTGATCCCGTCATCCCCGGATTCGATCGTAAAATTCCCATCCCGGATTGAGACGCTGTCCTTTCCGACGATCGCATCATCTGCCGCACTGATCACATAGGTACCTGCCACAAATTTCAAATCGTCCTTACATTGTATCGCATTATTATAATTCCCGTTGACATTCAACATGCCCGTTCCGTTAAAGGTCAGATCATCTTTTGCGAAGACAGCCGCGGAAGGTTCATCCTCTCCCTCGCCGTCAAACACATAATTCTCCCCATCCGTGATCGTATTTTCCGTGTTTTCTGCCAAAGTAACGATCAGGCTGCCGGCCTTACTGTAAATAGGTGCCGAATCTGTACATGTAATTTCCGCCCCGTTGAGAACCAGCTTTACATAGGTATCTTTCTCTGCATCTACGATAATCTGTCCGTCCGCAAGGCTCCCGGACAGGACGTAGGTTCCCGCCTGTGAAATCGTCGCCGTACTTCCCGAGACTTCAATTCCATCCTCTCCTGATTCTCCCACCGCCTGCACGCTGATGCTGTCATCTTCCAGCTTCAGATATACTGCGTCGTTCTCATCCCAGGTGTCATCCAGCTTCTCATCACTGTATTTGCCTTCTGTCAAAGTCACCTTCGATACCGACGCATGCCCCGACGACTCCGCCGTAACTGCCTCTTTTTCCTCCTTTTGGCTGCATCCCACAAAAGAACACACCATTGCCATCCCGAGAAGCAAGGCAATCCACTTTCCTTTTGCCATTATAATTCCTCCTGCACCGTCGAACGCCGCCCACAGACAATCGTCAGATTGCCGTTCCGGCAGCGAATCGCATCGATCATTTCTTTTTCCTGTTTCACATTTTTCAGCGTGATATGATAATCCAGCTCATACATACTTCCCAGATTCGTGGTCTTGACTCTCTGCAGAGCGCACCGGGATGTATATTTTTCAAAAATATCCTCAAATATCTCCGTATAATCCAGATTCTCCGCAATCGTGATACGAAGATCCTTCTCATCCTGTTTCCATTCATCCAGCGGAATTCTCTCCAGAACCAAAAACACAGCTCCCACCACCACTGTCATCACCGCCGCAAAGGACAAAAATCCGGTCCCGGTTGCAAGCCCGATCGCCATGGCAAAGAAAATCGCCGCAATCTCCTTGGACGTTCCCGGGGCTGACCGGAACCGTACCAGGCTAAAAGTTCCCAGCACCGCAACGCTGGTTCCCAGATTCCCGTTTACCAGCATGATCACCATTTGCACCAACACAGGCAGAAGCACCAATGTGATCATAAAATTCTTGCTGCACGTTCCCTGACTCCGGTAGATCACCGCGATTACAATTCCCAAAATCAAAGAAACTGCCGCGCAGAGCAACGCATTCTGAATCGTCAGACTTCCTTCCATATTTCCCAAAACACTTGTAAACATCCTCTCTTCTCCTTACACTTTCTATTTTTCAAACTCTCGGCACACCTGATTCTTTTTTGCTTCACAATTCGCAGGCTACACTCCAGTTTTCTTTTTCCCTTTCGCCGTCCCTGCTCCTTACGGCCGCCTGCATACCTCTTTCTGCTTCCGCAGACGGGCAAATTCTGCCGGATCTTACCGCCTCCGCATACACCGATCCATATTTAGAAAAAGAAACCGGATAAATCTTAAGCTCACACAAAAGGTCTGCCAGCCATAGCGGATATGCCAACGGTACTTTAATCTCCATCAGATATTCCTCCGGGTTCAATAAATCACATTCCCCGTCATAAGCCAGCTCCAGCCGGTGCCTGCGGCTGCGAATATTCCGGTCTATCGTAATCCGCAGTTCTTCGTCGTCATTTCCCTGGTATGCCACTCTGTCATAAGCCAGATATACTTTGGGCAAAGGCCGGTGAAGCTTCATAAAATAATCAATTTCCCGCATGATCTGACTCTCCTGATCCGGCAGAAGCCCCTGCTCCAGATATGCCTTCGCCTCGCTCCATGCAAGCTCCGTCCGGCGTTTATAAACTACGCCGTTGTACTTCTTCTTGAGCTCCAAAAACACCGGACTGTCCTCCCGGATTTCCCCGTACCCGCGCAGCCGGAATTTTTCCTTATACTTTGGCTTTTCAATCGAACTGCGTATCAGTTCATAATCCTGCGTATCATAATAAATATTGCGGATTGTATGAAGGCCATACCTGTCTGCCTGAATCTTCCCTTCCGCCGCCCTAAGAAATGCTTCGTACTGCTCTTGGTTCATCCGGTATTTCTTCTCAACCCGCTCAAACACATTTTGATTTCCCATATGCCGCCCTCCCTGATGACATTCTATAAAAGAAATATGGGTAAAATATGGTAGAAATGTGAAAAAACAGTGAAAGGAACGCTCTTTTAAATTTAGAAAAGCCTGTTTTTTAGTTGGGGGTATATAGGTGGAGAGGGTTCGTTATGAATGTGAGGCAGTTAAATGGGCATTTGTTTTTGCGTGATGATGGAAAATCGACGAGAAAAACCTTATTTCGCCTTAGTTCGTCGAAAGGGTTGTAAGAAGCGGGGAATGTAGTATACTTCTGGGCATTAGCAAACGGTGAGTGCCTGGAAGGAGGAGCTTTGGTTGGTTAGAGAGCTTGGGGAGTATTTTCCCATGATTTGGAAGCGGGATGAGATTTTGGCGGAAATTGGGAAGAGGAAGGAACTGGTGGGGATTTTTGAAGAATGGACGTTGGAACAGCAAGAAGAGTTTTTGAATTTTTCCACTGGGGTTCGAGGGGTAAAGATTCTTTATGATTCCTTTTTTAAGGAGATTATGAACCCTGAGAGTACACCTGAGAGATTGGAAGGGCTGGTTTCGGCTGTATTGGGGAGAAGAGTCAGGATTCTGCAGGTTTTGCCAAATGATTCGGTAAGACTGGCAGATAAGGGGGCACTTCTTATCACAGATATTGTGGCAGAATTGGAGGAGGGGAGTATTATTAATCTGGAAGTACAGAAAATCGGGTATAAGTTTCCGGGGGAGAGGTGCGCCTGCTATTCGGCAGATATGCTGCTGAGGCAGTATAAACGGGTGAAAAGCAGAAAAAAGAAAAAGTTCAGTTATAAAGATATCCGAGATGTGTATACAATAGTTTTGTTTGAAAAGAGTACGAGCGAGTTTCAGGAATATAAAGAGAATTACAGACATCATTTTCGGCAGCAGTCAGATACAGGGCTTGAACTCAAGCTTTTGCAGGAATTTTATTTGATTCCGCTTGACATTTTTCAGGAATGTTATCACAATAAAGGTATAAGAAGTAAGTTAGATGCGTGGTTGGCATTTTTGTGCATGGATGATCCGGAAGTGATTGAGGCGATTATTGTGGAATATCCGGAGTTTAGAGAATTGTATGAGCATGTATATGAAATCTGCCGGAATATCGAGGGAGTGATGACGATGTTTTCTAAAGAGTTGCAGGAGCTTGACAGGAATACAGTGCAGTATATGATTGATGAAATGCAGGATACGATCGATGAGCAAAAAGGTACGATTGATGAGCAAAAAGGTACGATTGATGAATTGCTGGCGAAAATCAATATATTGACGGAACAGATTCGGGATTTGCAGTCGTCTAAAGCCTGATTGGTGGGAACAGGGATATTGGGGAAATTGGGTACATTGTTGCATAAGTGATTTATGGGATAGGTTTGTGGGTCCCCACTTAATTACTTATTCAGGACCCGCTTCATAGCCCACAATCTGATTTTCCATATATTGCCCTCCCTGATGACATTCTATAAAAGAAACATGGGCAAAAATATGGTAGAAATGTGAAAAAACAGTGAAAGGACTTTTCTTGTATTTTGTCCTCACACTGTTTTTTTGTTTCTTGTAACTATTTTGCCGTCTGCCCCGGACGGTAATACATGCTTCTGCCTGCCATATCCCTGCGGCACCGGACTGTCACTCTGATATGCCTGGCAGTTAAAAACATTTTACATCACAAACCTCCATAGAATCCGCAAATTCACTGCAGGTAGAGCATACCGCCGCGCGCGCCCCGCTGATCTCGTACTCTTTGAAAAAGAACTGCCAAGCCACGTCCCGGGGCTTTCGCATCAGGGACGGCTTCCCATCCTGATCAAATGCGATGCTGAAACGATCAAGCCCCATCGCCATCCCCTGCCTGGTTGCCTTCATAAAGCTTTCTTTCAGCACCCAGTATCTGTAAAACTGCTCCGTCCGTGCGGCATCTTCCTGCTTCATGATATCTTCATATTCTTCCTCACAAAAAAATCTGCGCGCAACGCCTTCCCGGAAATCTTTGATCATCTCCACATCACAGCCTACCCGTTCTCCTGCCGGGCCCACACTGCACAGTGCATAATCCCCGGAATGAGAGAGATTGCAGGAACACTCTTTTATCTGTCCATAGCGGGACTCGGCAAGCATCCGCAGATACCATGCGCCGACACTTCTCGCCTTGTCCCGGGGCGGACGCAGTCTGTCCGCCTTCTCTTTCCGGAAATCCGGCATTCTGTTATAAATTCTTTGGTAACATTCCTGCTGAAAAAGAGGCGTGACATCCATAATCAGAGTCCGAACCTCTCTTAACTCCTCCGGCATCTTCAACTCCTCCCAGGATATTTTCCTGTGCCCACTACTAGTATAACGTTCCTGAAATCTTCCAACTATATGCTCGTCTGCTTTCGGATTCTGATCCTACCCTCTCTTATACTGCGCCGCGATCCGGTAAATCGCCTCGGCATCCTTGGTGCCAAGCTTCATATAACCGCCGAAGGTTCCGTCTTCGCCAAGCCCCAGATGCTCCGCCAGTTTCGGGATATCCTCTTCCTTCGCGCCGAGCTCCTCAAAGTTACACGGCATTCCGATGGAGCTAAGGAACGACCGAAATCTCGCGATTCCTTCCCGCGCCGTACGCTTCGGATCGGCAAAATTCATATCACAGCCCCAGACTCTCACTGCAAACTGCGCGGCTCTCTCGGAGCTATAGTTCTCCGTTACATATTCCATCCATGCCGGCATCATCACAGCAAGCCCTGCCCCGTGTGCCACATCATACAGAGAAGACAGCTCATGCTCCAGCGTATGGCTGCTCCAGTCCTGCCTGCGTCCTACACCGCAGACATTATTGTGCGCCACCATTCCGGCCCACATAATATTCGCCCGTGCCTCATAATCTTCCGGATTTGCCATCACCTTTGGCGCCTCCTCGATCATTGCTTTTAAAATACCTTCGCAGAGCCGGTCCGTAATCTCCACATCCGTCGTGTTGGTAAAATACCGCTCGCACACATGCGCCATAATATCTGTGATACCGCAGGCAGTCTGATAAGCCGGAAGCGTGCAGGTATTTGCCGGATTTAAAATAGAAAACTTTGGTCTCATGGCATCCCCGCCTGCCGCCCATTTAAGCATTCCATTCTCATGGGTGATCACCGAATCTCCGCTTCCTTCACTTCCTGCCGCCGCAATCGTCAACACCGTACCAATCGGAAGCGCCTCGTCAACTGACTTGTCCGTCGAATAATAATCCCAGAAATCCCCCTCATACAAAACGCCTGCCGCGATCGCCTTTGCGGAATCGATGGTACTTCCTCCGCCTACCGCAAGAATAAAATCCACGCTCTCCCTGCGGCAAAGCTCAATCCCTTCGTACACCAGCCCACTCAGGGGGTTCGGATGCACTCCGCCAAGTTCTATATGTGGGATCTGCGCTGCATCTAAAGACGCAATAACCTTATCCAACACTCCATTTCGCTTCACAGAACCTCCGCCGTAATGAATCATCACCTTGCTTCCCCCGAACCGCTTCACAAGCTCGCTGACATGCTCCTCCCCGTCTTTTCCAAAATAAAAATATGTGGGTGAATAAAATCGAAAATCCTTCATTTTAAAGTGCCTCCTTTTTCAATGATTATCTCTGCTTATCTTCCATGATAAAACATTTATGCACATAAAGCAAAAACAATTTCAGCTGTATTTACGAAAGAACAAGTACGTACTGCTCACACAGAGCTTTCGTGTCTTAAATACCTCGTTCCTTATTTTTCAAGATATTCCTCAAGACATATCCCCTGACTGCATATTTCAGTGGCCGCCTTCACTCCTACATAGCGGTAATGCCATGGCTCATTTGCCACACCCGTTACTTCGGTTTTGTCAGACGGGTAGCGGTTAATAAAACCATATTTATATGCGTTTTTTGAAAGCCAGTCATACACCTCATCACCTCTCGAGCGGATACCGTCAGCATTAATATCAACGGCAAGCCCCAGCTGATGCTCACTTGTACCGGGAACGGCCACCCAGAGTTCCGCTTCTTCCTTTGCCTCCGCCTCAGATAATCCTTCCGCCTCGTAAGTGTCAATCTTGTCATAATATAGTTTCTCCTGCTCGCTCTTTGTTCTGTAACCCGAAGCGACAATCGGATAAACCCCGTCTTTTCTGGCAGCGTCAAACATACTCTGCAGCCGTTCGTAAATGCGTTTATCGACCCGTTCTCCGTTTGACAGCTTTATCGTTTCAATCTCACTGCCATCGGTTGTCATAGGATTCCATTTATTGACCAGCACGAGACACCAGTCCTCCTCGTCCGAATCACCCGCAACAGCGCCGCTTATATTCATCCCGGCTCTGTCCGGCAGCTGCAAGTCATCTAAGCTTAAATGCATGAACTTGTAACAAGTAAAAAATACAACCAATACTGTGCAAACAGCCAGGAACGAGAATATGAATTTTATCCTTTGGTTTCTCTTACGTCTTCTCTTTCTATGAGTTCTCCTCGCATTTTGCATTTCGTTTCCTCCTATATGTTATGTATTTAGAAAAATTCTCTTACAAGGCTCTCCCGCCTGCTGCAAGCCGCATTTGCAGCAGGTTTTCCTACAAGCAAGATCTCCTATATCCCAGAAAAAATAGACCTTGGTGCATTCCCGCACTGCTATAATCAAAACAAAGCACTCTTGCTTTGATACGGGTATTGTACCAAAAACAAAAGTGCTGTTTATCCGTTCCTTCCAACGGATTTTTCAATTTTTTACTATGAAATTCTTACAATTTTCCTACGAGACCGGAAGCGTTACTTCAAACTCAATGGTTTCATTTGCGCTTCTGGCAGTGATCACTCCACCGTGAAGCTCAACGATTTCCTTCGCGATAGCGAGGCCCAGACCAGCCCCTCCACTCCTCGAGCTTCGGGAGGTATCAAGCCTGTAAAACTGTTCAAAAATACGCTCGAGTTTTTCTTTTGGGATGGTATTGCCGCTGTTGGTAAACTTGATGTCAATATTATTTTCACCTTGCGTGACGACAATGTAAATAGTAGAGTTGTCGAAACTATAATTTACCGCATTTCTCAATAAATTATCAAATACCCTCTGCATTTTATTTACATCGCATCTTATCATCATTTTCGGCTCTGTTTTAAGGTAGCATTCCAGATTTTTTTCTAAAAGCATTGGCTTAAATTCATACGTCAGCTGTTCCAGCAGGCGGGTGAGATTTACCCTTCCGTATTCAAGCGCGATATTTGAAAGGTTAAATCGTGTTATTTCAAAAAACTCATTGATCAAATCCTCAAGATGCTCTGCCTTCTCCAAAGAAATCGACAAATATTTTTCTCTTAGTTCTTCCGATATCTGCATTTCATCCCGCAGCAGAGTCAGATAACCGATCACGGACGTAAGCGGCGTCTTCAGATCATGGGCCAGATAAACAATGAGGTCAATTTTGCGCTGCTCCGAAGCCTCCGCAGCCAACTTTCTCTGTTCCAGCGTATGCTTAATGTGATTGATCTTTTTTTCCGTTGCCATCAGCTCAGACGGCAAGACAATATCGCCCGTATTTTCTTCTATGAGAGCGTCAATTCCACGGTTGACTTCATTGAAATACTTTGTAAAATTATTTAAACAGGCCCTTAAACTAATCAATAACCAAACGAATATGGCAGCAATGACAAACAGCTCCATGTTATTTCTGAATACCCGGTCATATACATCTAATGCAGTATCATAGTCCTGATATATGAAATGAGTTAAAAAGCCCACAACAGCATCTGCGAAACGACCTTTCAAAAAAAGGAAATACACTCCCAAAATACAAGTGACTGCGGCAGACATCATAATCGCTGTTCTTGCAAATATCTTTGACCGCAGCTGCCTGTAATCACTGTTATTTTCCTGCTTATTCATATCCTTATTCAATGGCATATCCAACTCCCCAGACAGTTTTTATAAATTTGGGCTTTTTTGCAGGTTCTTTGAGCTTTTCCCGCAGTCTTCCGATATGGGCCATGACCGTATTGTTGTTATCAAGAAATTTTTCGCCCCAGACATTTTCAAATAATTCTTCGGAAGAAATTACGTTTCCCCTGTGTTCACACAAATACCAGAGTATGGAGAACTCAATCGGAGTCAACGCGACTTCTTTTCCATACAAGATGCATTTATGCGTGTTTTTGTTGATCACGAGACCTCTGATATCATATTCTGCGGCCGCTGCTTTTTCCGCTTTGCAACCGGCCGCATTGTTATAACAAACATAACGGCGGAGCTGCGTTTTCACTCTTGCAGCCACTTCCAGGGGATTAAAAGGTTTCGTTATATAGTCATCTGCTCCAATGGTCAGCCCCATGATTTTATCGGCGTCCTCAATCTTTGCGGTCAGCATGATGATCGGATAAAAATACTGTTCTCTGATTTTCCGGCAAATATGAAAACCATCGATATCCGGCAGCATCACATCCAAAATTGCCAGGTCCATCTTTTCTGCCCCGATGCATTTTAAAGCATCCGCCCCATTATAAAACTTATGGACTTTATATCCATCATTTTTCAGATAGACCTCTATCAAATCTGCAATCTCCTTTTCATCATCCACCACCAAAATATTTTCACCCATTTTACGGTTCCCTCCTCTTCCCAATCAAATATCCCGCGGTAAATCTGACCTTCTTTTTAATTCACGGGAGTAAAAATTTGATTAAATTATAGCGTTTTGTAGCCCAATACACAATCTTTCAGCCTGCATCTTAAGACTTTCTAACCCGCATTTTAAGACTTTCTTCATAATAAATCTCATCCCCTGTTTTCATCCATCTTACTATAAATTTCATCCCCCACTATTCCGTCTTGGCAATTCTGGGGTTCTTATGATATAATGTCGGAAGACATTATATCAGCGCCGATTTGCGTTCGACCAACGGGAGAACAATTTCTTCGGCAAATCGTGTGCATCCCCCGGAGGGATTATGTCGCAGACATAATATAATGTCAGGAGACATTATATCTATAGGCAATTTATTCAGGGCTCGCTTTATAGCCCACAATCAGAAAGGACGTATAACTTATGTGTGGATTTGCAGGCTATTACGGCAAAGGCGATTTTGACAGAGAAGAGATTATCGACAAGATGGGTGAACTCATTGCCCACCGCGGCCCGGACAGCAAAGGAAGCTTCGTGGATGACTACGTAGCTCTGGGCTTCAGACGCCTTAGCATCATCGACCTGGCAGGCGGCAACCAGCCGATTCACAGTGCCGATGGAAAGCATGTTATTATATTCAACGGAGAAATTTATAATTTCCAGGAGATCAGAAAAGAGCTGATCGACAAACACGGATGCATTTTCCAGACCAATTCCGACACTGAGGTCATTCTCCAGGCCTACAAGACTTACGGGGAAAAGACAGCCTCCATGCTGCGCGGAATGTTCGCATTCGTCATTTATGACAAAGAAAAACACACCCTCTACGGGGCAAGAGATTATTTCGGAATCAAACCGTTTTACTATGCACAGATGAACGGCAGTCTTCTTTTCGGCTCCGAGATCAAATCTTTCCTTGCGCATCCCCATTTCCACAAGGAGGTCAATAAGGATGCACTGAAAATGTACCTGATTTTCCAGTACACTCCGCTTTCGGAGACCATGTTCAAAGGTGTATTCAAACTGGACCCGGGAACTTATTTCACCTACGACGGAACCGAATTCAAAACTACAAAGTACTTCGATCCGACCTACGATAAAGAAAACCGCAGCTTCGACGAGACTGTAAAGCTGATCGGCGAGACGATCCAGCAGTCTGTGGACTATCACCAGATCAGTGATGTGGAGGTTGGCTCCTTCCTGTCCGGTGGCGTGGATTCCAGTTATATTGCCTCCACCGTAAAACCGATGAAGACCTACTCCGTAGGTTTCGAGGTGGGCGGCTTCGACGAGACCACCTATTCCAAGGATCTGTGCGATATCCTGCACATGTCCAACGCGAAGAAGGAGATTTCTTCCGATGAGTTCTTCGACGCACTGCCCTATGTGCAGTACCACTCCGACGAACCCCATGCCAATTTGTCCGCTGTTCCTTTGTACTACCTGGCACAGCTTGCGGCAAAGGACGTAAAAGTTGTATTGAGCGGCGAGGGCGCTGATGAGATGTTCGGCGGCTACGACACCTACAAACCCAGCAAATCCGGCGATTTCTACCGTGCCGTTGTTCCGGCCGGACTTCGCAAGAAACTCGGCGACTGGGCAGCCAGCAAACCGGGCCACAGAGGACTTAACTTCCTCAAGAGAAATGCAACCTCCGTGGAGGAATCCTATATCGGACAGGCATTTATCATGGATAATGAAGAGGCCGATGAAATTCTTGCTCCAAACTACAAGAGCAGCCTCAGATATCAGGATGTGACAAAACCTTATTTTGACCGGGTAAAAGACCAAGATGACTTGCATAAGAAACTATTTTTGGATATGCATCTCTGGCTTCCCCATGACATTCTGTTAAAAGCAGACAAAATGACTATGGCACATTCCCTGGAGCTCCGCGTGCCTTATCTTGACAAAGAAGTCTGGAAACTGGCAAGAAGCATTGACAGCAAATACTGTGTTGAAGGCGAGGAGACGAAAAAAGCGTTCCGTACCTCTGCACTTTCCCACATCCCGATGGACTGGGCAAAACGGAAAAAACTTGGATTCCTTGTACCGTTCCGTGTATGGCTCCGCGAGGACAAGTACTATAATCGTGTAAAGGAAATGTTCCAGAGAGATTTTGTTTCTGAATTCTTCGATCAGGACATTCTGCTGAAATGGCTGGAAGACCATAAGAATAAAGTTGGAAACTTCCACAGAAAGATTTATACAGTATATTCATTCCTGCTGTGGTATGAACAGTATTTTGTATTGAGATAGGAAAATAAAAAACGGAACTTTCACATTGGCTGGCTAAAGTCAACCATTGTGTCAGTTCCGTTCTTTATGTTTCCCTGTTCAGTATCGGTCCCCTCTTGCAAAGCACTCCCAGTTGCAGAAATGATGTGCAATCTTCTCAAGCTCCCTGTCCATCGCATGAGCCATGATTTCCCCCATCTCTTTTGAGGTTACGATTACTTTCATTTTCATCCCTCTCTTCTTAAATCAGGCCAAAATTTCTCAATATGTAAAGCCATGCCGTAAGGGTAAATGCACTGAACATCGTCGTAAGCATAACAACGCTCGAAGAAAGCACTCCCTCATGTCCCATATTTTTCGCCATGACAAAGCAGCTCACGGTCGTTGCCGATCCCAGCATGACCAGAATCGCCACCAGTTCTTCCTGTCTGAACCCCAGAGACACGGCAATTGGCAGAAATACCGCACAGAAACCGACCAATTTGATACCCGCCGCAACCGCTGCCGGCTTCACTTTAGCAAATGCTTTTCTGATGTCAAAAGTGGCTCCCATCGCCATCAGTCCCATCGGGGTTGCCATTCCTCCGATACTGGATATCGTCTTCTCCAGAATATGCGGCATCGGGATTTTAAGTGCCGACCACAAAAGACCCGCCGCAATGCCTATAATAATCGGATTAGTCACAATCCCCCTTGCCGTCTTTTTCAGGACTTTTGCATCAATACCTTTCCGTTCAGGCTGAAAAAACGAAAGTACGATCACCGCCATAATATTGTAAAGCGGCACACTTCCGATAATCATCAGCGGTGCCATTCCCGCATTGCCGTATATGTTCTGGATAAATGCAATTCCCAGGAGGGCTGCACTGCTCCGGTATGATGCCTGTATGAATTCTCCCTGAATCGTCTTGTCTTTCCAGAGGCAGGAAACTGCTGCCGCAATCGCAATACTGATTACCGTTGCCCCAAAACAGAATAAGACAAACTTTATATTCCACACTTCAGCAAAATCTACCGTCGCCAGATCTTCAAATACCAGTATCGGCAAGGGAACGAGGAATACAAATTTGTTCATTTTAGAGGCAAATACCTCATCGATCCATCCTATTTTACGAAAGAAAAGTCCCAGTAACATCATCAAAAATACCGGGACCGTTGCATTTAAACTGAATATCAGATTCTCCATCTCTCATCTTCCTTTTACTCAAATCTCGTTCTTTAATAAATTACTCTTTTTATTGTGCATGATTTTCAGGATACTGTCAAGATTTGCAAAGAATCGTTTGGTGTATTTATTTCACCGATTCCTCTCTCTCAGCCCCTGAAACTCATTCCCCAGGGTAATAATAAATTTTGCAGAAATATCTGCCGAATAAGCTTCAAGCCATTATACATCTAAATCCAAGTAAATCCATTCACACACATACTCCACCAACTCGGTGGCGGCTATATGGCGACGATTTGGAAATATTAGTCTCTAAATACGTTGAATTTTATTATAAGTCAAGATATACTAAAGACAAGAAAACAGAAGGGAGTTGAGATAATGAAAAGTACACATGATATAATTTTAGGGTTTTCACAGCAAGTAAAGAAAATATTAGGAGATAAACTCACAAAAATCATCTTATATGGTTCATATGCTCGTGGAGATTATAGAGAAAACTCTGACATTGACATTATGGTATTAACTACCCTTACAGATGATGAAATTGGAGAAATTGAGACGAAAATCTTTGATTTGGCTTTTGATTTTCTCATGGATTATAGTGTTAACATAAGTGTAATCATAAAGAATGAGGAACATTTTAACTATTGGCTTGGTGCGTTGCCGTTTTATGATAACGTAAAAAGGGAAGGGATTGTTCTGAATGAATGACAGGCAAAAAGAATTGAGCAGTTATAGATTACAAGAATCAGAGGATAGTTTAAAGGTTGCGCAGAACTGTTTAGATAATGGATTCTATAAAGATTCTATTAATCGTTCGTATTATTCGGCTTTCTATGCAATAAAAGCGGTTCTTGCTCTTGGAACGATAGACTTCAAACGACATAAAGACGTTATAGCATATTTCAACAAAGAATATGTTGCTAAAGGAGCTTTCACTAAAGAATTGGGGAAACGATTAGGCGCTTTGAAACAACTTAGAGAAAAAAGTGATTATGATGATTTCTATATTGCTTCAAAAGAGAAAGCCGTTGAACAGATTGAAACGGCTGGGTTAATTTTACAGAAAATAAAAGAGTATTTGATTGATAGCGAATAAAAAATAGTAAAAAACTGCGGCGGCTCAGCAGCGACAGATTCTCAAAAAGAACCTTTGAAAAAGGCTTATTTTTTCGTCTGAGGTGTTCGAATCCTGTTACCCCGATTAGTTAAGGCATGGCTTCCTGAAGTTGGGAACCCATGCCTTTTCTTATTTTCTGCAATGCAATTCGTGAGAAAACCATTATACCTCTAAGTCCAGCAGATATATTATAATAGATTTCTATATTCTCTTCTACCATCAACTATAGCATAATATCACAAATACTGCTCGGCTTTAAATTTTATTTGTACCGTTGTGCAGGAGACTTACATCGCCTTCAGGAATACTCCGTTTCAATCAATCTTCCGCCAATATACACCTCACTGTCACTCGACTCTTTCCTGTATAGGTACATGTAAACAGAGTCAAGTCATAGTCACCACTGGTCATTTCCTCCACAGAGGTTGGGTTCAGAACATTCAGTTCCGCCACTTCGTAACACCATACAACTCCATCCATATCATTGAAATACACTGCGTCCCCGATTTGCAGAGATGAAATATTCCCGAAATGCCGGGTATAGTTGTGGGCGGCAATCACCAGATCACCGGTTTTGGTAGAACCAGAATAACGGCAGGGTGAAACTTTCAAGTTGGGATAACTCCATTGAGACATGACAGGAAGGTTCAAATCCAAAGCTGGAATCGTTAAATAACCAATATAACTATAGCCGTCAATCTCTACTTCCGTCATGATAGGGTCATAGGGATCCGGATAGTCCTGTTCTCCCTCGCGCACTCCCTTAATTTGTTCCATCACCTGGGGCAGGATTTCTTCCACGGAAGCCCCTGCCTGTCTGTCCTCCCATTCATTAAATAGAAAAAGACTCAGTGCTGCCAGTACCGATATTGTACCCAATACCATACAGATGGTTCCAATTCTATTTCTCATATTCGCCTTTCCTCTTTCCGAAGCGCAATAACCACCCGATGGCAAACAGACCTAATCCCAATACAACCAATACCGGAACCGGCCAATTTAACTGACCTGTCTGAGGCAGTTTCGATTTCTCAGATGTAGGCGGATTTTTCGGTTTCTCGGTCTCCGTTTCCTTTTCCAACTCCACTTTAGGGCTGGCATCCACGTCGTAAACATACTCGCCATTTTCCAACATAGGAATACCTACCAGAAATGGATCGACTTTATAATAGCCATCAGCCGCCGTATTCTGTACCAATAAATACAGCCCTATCTCTAGATTAGAAAAAGAAACATTTCCGTCACTGCCAATATTTTTTGTCATCCCGAAGAAACCGTTACTGCTGGCATATTCAGCCAATTCTCCTGCCAGGCTGGCAGACTGAATATCTTCCATTGACGCATCGCTGCCAACAAAATCGTCAGTCAGGCTATAACTGTAATTTCCATCATCCTCCACTACTGCCCCTACCCGATACATAGTGATAGAACCTCCGGGAACAACCGTCTCTCCCTGGCACATAGTAATCTGAATGGAACCTTTCCGGGATGTATCCGGCACATCATTGGCAAAGGCAGTAACGCCTGTAGTACACAACAGCACCGCAACAGTAATCAGTGCAAAGACTTTTTTTCGCAACCGCATACAATTTTCCTCCTTATTTCTTCCCCTTGCGGGCGTGTGTCCTGCGGGTTTTCACCAACAGCACGATCAGCAAAACAAACAATATGGGAGCAGCCACAAAGGACGCAACCAACACTGTATCAATCTGCATGGCATCCGCCGTAACCCGTATGCCATTATTCGTCTCTATATTGGCTATCCGATGTCCCCGCACCAACAGACGGTGTGTGTTGATTCCGTAAGGTGTACAGGTCACCAGAGTGCAATAGTCCTCGCCCTCCACAATCTCCAATTCATCCAACTCATCGGGCAGAACAATTCGGATCTGGTCTACTTCATAGGTCAATATCTCATCCAACACCCGGAGCATGAAGGTGTCTCCCTCTGCCAACTGATCCAGATTCGTAAACAGCTTAGCACTTGGCAGGCCCCTGTGCCCCGAGAGCACACAGTGGGTATTCTCTCCTCCCACAGGAAGGGAAGTTCCCGCTATATGACCAATAGCAATCTGTAAAACAGCCTCGTCCGTTCCATGATAGATTGGCAGAGCACAATCAATGCTGGGAATTTCAATATAACCGATAATGCCATTTCCTGAAACGTCCAGCAGGGCCTCATATTCTTCCCATTCTTCATCCGTCAGCATATAACGGTTCTCCTTATTCAACAGAGTTTGATTATATCTCTGGGCATCGGCCCACAACTGTTCATAAGAAGTATCATCCAGTTCTGCTACCGCTTCGGCATAGTTGGCAATGGCCTGGGACTGATGCATTGAATTCCAGTAATTACTTACAGTGGGATACAGCAGCAGGGACAGCCCTATACAAAAAATCAGTATTAATATGATAGTAGATAAGTGTTTTCTCATACAGGGTTCTCCACACTGCTGTATACCGGGGAAGCACTTGCTTCCCCGGCAACAGCAAAATCATTTCTTAATAAAATCTGCTAAAATTAAGATTCCTTAGCATTCATACGCTTCTTAGTAATCAGCAGTACAGCAGCACCGATAACCAGAATGCCGCCGATGATATAAAACAGAGTGGTACCCATGCCACCGGTGGATGGCAGCTCAACGCCAGCCTGGTTGGTTACGGTCACATGGTTGGTGCCAATTTCGCCTTCAGTATCAGTACCTCCATAGGTCCAGGTGCAGTCAGTAGCGCCCTCGCCAGGTGCAGTCCAGCCAATAGTCACAGTTATAGGATCCTTCAGCAGGTTGTAACCAGCAGGAGCCTTAATCTCAGTGATGGTGTAAGTACCAGCAGCCAGGCCTTTGAAGGTCAGAACACCGTTTTCATCTACAGTACCGGTAGCTGTTACCGACTCACTAACTGTAACAACCTCATCAACAACTTCCTTCGTGTATTTAGTATTAATATCATCATAATACTCTGTGGTATCCGTTTCGTCATCTGCTTCCACAGGAGCAGTTGTAGTGTAGGTACCATCTTTCAGTTTCCAGTATTCTCCATCTGCACTCTCAGTGAACACTTCCTTGGAAACAAGAACCTTATTCAGCTTAGTGCCAGTGATCTGGAACTCAGCACCAGCCAGACGTTTACCATCCTGATCAACCTTGATAATCTCAATACCGGTCACATAAGTACGAGTCTCATCCTTTGGAGTCTCGCCAGTAGGACTGATTGGTGTAGGCTTGTCAGGATTATCAGGAGTTCCTTCATCCTTCACATTAGGATTATTGGAATAAGTCAAGGTCACTTCGTTGGGGTTCCCCTCTACACCAATCACAGCGTTTTCGTTAAGCACAGCAGAATAGGTAACAGTGATAGCTGCACCAACCTGATCTTTATACTGGATAAAATTCTTGAACACAATCTCGATAGTAGTATTGCCATCAGCATCAGTACCAGTAGTCACGGTGTAGTCAATATCCTTAACTAATTTCTTGTCACCCAGGGTAATGGCAACATCATTGTTAAATGTCAAACCTGAAGACAACTTATCGTTAAGTACAAAGTAGTACTTGGTGTATCCGGTCATATCAGGCACCTTGGAAGTTACTTTGTATGGAACCGTGTCGCCTACAGCGGCATTGTTGTTATCTACATCGCCACGGGTGGATTCATCTGTGTCTTTTACGCCATCAATTTTCTTTTCCACAGACGGCTTGTCGGCCTTGATTTCGATATCAACGTCAGGATTGGTAGTGTCCAGAATCAGTGCAGAGATCGGTGTTGCCGCCCCCACATCCTCCACTACATAATAACCCAAAGGCAGATTTCTTATGGTGACAGATTCAGCGCCTTCTCCTGCGGTAGCAGTGCCGGGAGTAATGCTTGCGGCCTTAGCAGCAGCCAGTGCATCAGCAGCAAAATCAAACAAATCATCCTCATCTGCGATATTGTTGACAACCTGGGCATCAAAATCACCTTCATTGCCAGTCAGTCCGTATCGGTTCATATAGAACTGTTTCAGTTCAGCCGGAACTGTGTAAACGACTGTGTCATCAGTATAGGACGCCACATTCAAAATCTGATACGCATTAAAGGTCTTACCAGCTACAGAAACATTGGTGTTGTCGTTGATTGTAATACTTCCGGTCTCTCCGGCAGCAAACACGGTAGTAGTCATAGCAAAAACCATAACCAGGGCCAGCAATAAGCTGACAATCTTTTTCGCATGTTTCATAATAATTACATTCCTTTCTATATATTTTTAAAAAATTTAGCCTGCATCAGGAAGATGCGATATCCTCCTTTCCGCGCTTATTTTTTCTATACAACAGGAAGCACGCCAGCGTCATAGCCAGCAGGCCGCCAATGTATATCATAGTTGTTCCGGTTCCGCCGCTCTCTGGCAGCTTATAACCTGCAAAGTTCGCGACTGTCAAGGTGTAAATTCCCTGTTCTGCGCCGTCTCGATACACGATCTGCCCTGCGGGATCATTCAGATTATATCCGTCAGGCGCTTTAACCTCCAACAAGTAATAGTTATCCCGCATAAGGTCCCCGAAGTCCAGCTTCCCATCTTCGTCAGATGCAGCCACATTGGCCAGATACCAAGTCTGGTCACCTTGCTCGATGACAGATTCGATTATAAGACTGCTGAATTCATCCGGAATCTCCTGCTGGTCTTTCTCATTAGGGCTGTACAGCGCGAATACCGCACCAGGCAGCGGCTGCCTGTCGTCCCCCTGACTGTCACCGTCCACTTTAGTCAGGGACAATTTCCACTGTTGGAAAGTATTCTTACAAAGGATGGTAAGCGTCTCAGTTGGATCATATGTAAAGGTGTAAGCCGCAGTTCTGCTTCCATAGAAGCTATGGAAGGCATAGGAATTGTCGCATGGCAATTCCACGATGGTGTATTGCTGCCCTTCCTTCCAGTTCCAGTCACTCAGGAAAACTGATCCTGAAGTAGTTTCTCCGGCCTCTACTGTCAAATCAAATTGTTTATAATCCCGCCCATCGGCAATCAACGCCTCAATCAATGCTTCTGCCGTGTCATAACTATTCTCCAGCGCTGCGCCTTCGTAGGCCAGGAATGAGAAGGAACTATCCTTTGGTGCATTTACCGGTTCCCCGTTGGAATCCACTAATTGCTTTTCCAATGCCGGGATGCTTGGAATCTGTACGCCAACTACTAACGGCATGGCTTCCAGCTCCGTTGCAACGCCCTTCAGCGCGTAGTGATAACCAAAACTATTCCAGGCAATACCACCTGCTTCTGCCTGACCGCTGACTTTCGCATGGAAAGTAATGGATATATCTGCTCCCGCGGGAATCTGTGTCGCACTTTCATCTCTGATAATCACACGGATGGCACGCGCCCCGTTGGAATCGTTTGTCCATTTTGCCGTAGTTCCGGCGCTCTCGCCTGTCCAATCTTCACTCTCCGGCCCGCCGAAATCGTTATCCGTACTGTATTCCACACTATAATACTTCGAATCTAACTGGTAGTTAGTGCCATCCTCCGTTGTCACCGTCACCTCAAAATTCGGGTTATCCGCCAGATCAACCTGGAATTCGCTCCCTCGCAAAGCCGCCGTATGGAATGGACTGTGGTCATCAGGCTCCGGAAGATTGTCGATGAGTATCAGCTTAGTCATGGCTGCTTCCGTTTCATTCTTCACAGTAAAAGTATAAATAAAGTCACTGTCCGCACTAGACAGAAGAATCACATTGTTTTCCTGATTGCTGGAAACGGCAGTATTTGTCGTGTCCGCTGTCTCTGTCACTCGTTTTTCCGAGCTGGTGTGGTAACCGAAGCTGACCGTTATAGGAGCGCTGTTATTTACACTAACGGGACGCCCATCCTCATCCCTGACCATGCTGCCCTGCTGCACAGTGGTAAACTCTTGTGCATTTGGGGTCAGGATTGCCTGATTAGTATAAACGGTGTTTGCGTACTCATTCGTCGGGTTCCGGGATGAGAAGCATACGTCCATATATCCACCCTCAGGGATAGCCAAATTAGCCCACTGGAAATTGAGCTGCATAATCTCATTTCCGCTTTCATCCCTGCTTAACGAGAGATAAAGTGGCGTTTGTACAGCCCAGACAGAACTCTCCGTTCCATCAAAGGGGACTGTTACATTTCCGCCGGCAGTGTAAGCACGAGTAACTGTAATGCTTTCCTCACCGCCTGTCCGATTAGTTGGGAACGTGCACGCCGTCGCGGAAAATACCGAGTTTCCGTTTCCATCATAAATCGTAAAAGTTACAGGGCCTTCAATCGTATAAGGTGCTGGCATGATATCCGTGAAAGTGTAATCCGCCAAAGACAACGTGCCAGAATTATGCAGCCGCACCCGCCAGTTCACCTTATCAAAGGGTCCGACAGAGTTGACATATGATGCCGTAATTCCGCCTGTATTGGTATAGGACTCCGCATACTTGGTGACACCTGGAATGATGCCGCCCCGGCTGACTGTCACATCTGAAACCAGCCAGGTCTGCTGATCGCTGTTTTCGAATCCATAATCCTCCGACACCTGACTGTTGCTCTTAGTCATGCGGCTGCCATCATTGTAATCAACAAACTGTTCAGAATCAGGTGCATTCACCAAAAGGCTGTCCCTGCCGACAACAACAACTCCGGTATTCAGATAGTCGGTGTATGGCATCGCAATAGTGTTGGTAGCACTAGTCTCTGTCTGAACGGAGGTACCAATATCACACAGGTAGCCAAACACGATGGCTTCACCTTTATCCAGATAATACTGCTGCTGTTCTTCGTCGTACTTCACAGCATAGAGCCCGCTGCCCTTACCGATGGAGAACTTCACGCCGTCGGCAGTCTTGGTTGCAGTAATGCCGGCACTGCGGAAGACCACATCCGAGGCACTCCAATCCGCCAATGGATATGTTCCCTGATTCGTGCCTCCAACAGTAGTAATCGTGTTTCGCACGGTGGCCGCAGTGGTGTTTGTTATATTGCCATCGGCTAACATCACCTTATAGGTAAAGCCCTGAGGCAGTTGGTCATATAAATCATCCAGATACAAGCGTTTGTTTCCATCATTATATAAAGTCACATAGTATGCCACTGCCCGGCTCTTGCTGTCTCGATTATTGTAAAACTGGCGGGAATTTCCAGATTCCACATACCAGTAGGTATTGTTTGTGGCGTAATAGTACATCCCATGCACGCCTTTTTGCAGCATCACCTGACCACTCTCACGCAGACCGTGAGTCACCATGGAAGGAAAACGGTAGACATACATGGTGTTGTTCAGCATACCGCCGCCTACAGCCGCAGCATACCGGCTCCAGGTATCGCTATCGTCACTGTCCTCCGGATGAGTCAGGGTAAAGTAGAGATATACTGTGCTGGGTTCAGTAAATGTAATGCTGGCATCCGACCAGAGGATATACTGTCGTTCACCCAGAAGGTTAAGGTATCTGTTGCCCAAATTCCAGTTCTCCAGACCGATAGCCTCAACACCCTCCCCGACAATTTCTACCCGGAAGTCCGTCACGTTTACATCCTTCTCCCACTCAAACACGCCCAGAGTCTCCGGCAGAGCGTCGGCCAAATCCGTTCCATTTAGCTTGAAATAACCTGTCCCAGGATTTTCCAGCGTCAGACGGTAAGTAACCTTTTCTCCGGCCTCCACCAGGGAATAGCCATCCTCATCAAGTACATCCAACGCAGGACTGCTGCCCTTCTCCGTCACAATATCTTTCTGGAAGTCGATGATGGTACCGCCGCCCCAGAGTGTATCGTAGATACGAGCCCCTTCACGATCATTCATCCAGACCACGTTACCAATGGTATAATTGACACCAGTAAGAGCTGTACTCACCAAAGCCTGATAGGTTACAGTGCTACGGTAATTACCGCCCTCTAAGTCCGGGAAGTACCACTTAATCTGGGTGTGTAGTCCAGTGTAGCTATATTCAATACCACCCACAGAGACCTCGGTCTCTTCTGTGGCTTGCTGTACAGTAATTGTTGCTGCAGTAAGAGCCTTGCCTTCATCGTCCACTCCCACCACAACATTCTGGTAAGTGCCCTCTGTCAGAATATAATAGTCACCGTGGGTTTCCAGCCCTGTCATATCTGGATTTGAGGCCACAGGCACCAACAGGTACTGGCTGCCGTAAAGGTCGTCCACCATAGGCAGATCCTGATAACCTCCAGTGCCATAGTGGGTAAAGTCCAGATGATACTCCAGAATATCGCCGTCTGCGGCGGTGGGACTGTCATACAGGAGCTGTCCATCCCGGTAAACAGTCTTATCGATACGGGACTCCCTCTTGACTGTTTTGCTGGTGCTGACAGTCGCCACTGTTTTGCCAGTCGGTGTCAGGACCTTCGCCGTATTCGGAATTGTAAGCGTGCTGTCCGACGGATACTCATTTGGCCAGTCCGATGACATCATCTGGAAAGTATTCTTGGCCGTGGCATAAATCTGGAACACCCTATGCTCGCCGCCTTCCAGAGTGCAGGCCTCAGTTTCTTCGTTCAGCGTCCAGACACAAGTATACACAGTCAGATCCGTCACACCAAATCCCGCCTTCTGCAGTGCTTCTCCGACAGTAGTTCCTGAATAGGTTTCTCCGTCCAGCACTGCCACGCTGTAAGTCCCGTCAGCGGCTTTGGTGACTGTCAAGGTGTTCTCTGCCGCACCTAGATCCGAATTTCCGGGATGCCGCCAGGCTTCACTTCCGTCCGTTCCGGTCACTTCTTCCCAGGTTCCAAGACTAGCATTTTGAATAGTAACAGTCAACGCCTCTCAATATTCCTCCATGAACATCCGCTGCAGATTCTCCGGGCTGATGTAAACATACTGGCTCAATGGATCGCTCAGAGTATAGACACCATCCACCCCTGTCCAGGGCAGGCCGCCGTTGTTATAAACATCCAGAGTGTAGGTAATGTCTTCTCCAAAATAATGAACATCGGTGGCGGTCTTTGTCAACTTGATATTGCCCGTACCACCGGTAATAGTCTTCGTTGCATTGGAGGTCAGTTCTTTATCCTCGCTGTAGTTGTAATGCACTATAGCATTAGCCGTATTGGTGATGGTAGACTTTTCCGTCGGTGCAAATATTGCCATATCCACCGACAATGCATCATCACAGATAATAAAAGACACCGTACTGGCGTTCATCTCCGCCATTTCAGTACCACTAAGGACCCGCCAATGGAATACTGCCGTATTTTTCTCTGCATCCCATTCCACCTGTCGTCCAGTAAGATATAGGCCACTGCCAGAGAGAGACAAGCTGGCAACCATAACATCATCGGCATATAGGTAGTTTCCATTCCACCAGACATTGCCCGACTGGATAGCTTCTATAACACTTTCCTTCCAGGAAACACCCTCCGGCAAGGTCAACACATCTGTAAAATCTGCTGACTCAGCGTAGTCCTTACCGTAGGCGGAGGTAGTTTCCATCTCCCGGTTCAGCTTAATCTGCCAGTTTAAGTTGGCATTGGGCATCGCGCCGCCCGCGCCATCACCGATGACAGACAGAGCAGAAATTCCCGTACCGGTCTTAGCCAGCACAAAATTATCAGGTTCAGTGGTCCAGTATGCCTGAATGCTGTCACTTTGTGATTCCATCAACAGATTTTCGTTAGCTTCCGCCTCTTCCGGAGTCAGGATGCAGCCCCAGACAGTTAAGCCGCCGCCAGGGGAATCCGGTGAAGGATAAACAGCTGTGACAGGAAAACTCAAGGTGACACCGATCGGTGCCTGGAATTCCAGATATACAGTATATGGATCTTCCGTAGCGTGACAGGTCACCGTTTGACCATTAAATGTATAACTCTGCCCCGGCTCCACGCTAAGACTTCCGTCTTCGTTAGTCAGCCTAAGGTAAATACGATAGATATCGTCACTGTCACCCTCGGTGTTGCCCACGGAAGCGGTGACTGTCAGCGTATCGCCGGTGAGCAGGCGGTAGCCGCCGACGTCACTTCCCTCATCATCGAAAATCCATTCCATAGTACCGCCATCGGAATTGACAATGATATCCAGTTCGGGAGCGCCAGTCTTGGAAACAGATAGACTCTTTCTACCATCCATATCCGTCTCAAAGGAACCGTCACCAGATGCACCGTCAAGACCAGTATTATAGAACACATTATAACCACGTTCCGCCTTAGGAAAGCTTACCAGGGCATCTTTTACATTCGTCTTGCCATTGGCACTAGTCAAAGTAGGACAATTAGCCAGCGCATAGGCGTCAAGACTTACGATACTCTCTGGTGTCTCAAAAGTAATACTTTCCAGATTCACCGCATATTTTAACGCATTCATCGTAACGGCAGTAACAGTGCAGGTCGCACCATCCTCCGGGGTGATTGCAGCAGGAACGGTAGCCGTCTCCACTCCTGGAGGGCAGTAAAAGAGCGATGCAGTTCTCGTCTCTTTATCATATATATAGATCAAGCCATTCTTATCTACATAAATATCACCGGACAATGTACTAAAAGGCTCTGGTGCTCCGGCCAGCGCGCCCTCGGCGATTGTAATCTGATTGGGACCTTCAAAGCGCAGACTGTCCGCCCGCCCAGCAATCTGACTGAAACTCTGATTCAACACATCCACATGCGTCCCAATGGTCAAATCATATCTGGGAAGGTCTGATATTCCCATAACCGTAATACCGCACGTTGCATTCTGGGCGTCATAGACAACTTCGTTCAGATAAGAGCAGCCCTGGAACGCAGAAAGACCTATGCTTGTAATCCCCTCCGGTATAGTAATAGATGACAAATGACTATTCTTAAAAAATTCTCGCGGAATCGCACCAGTAAGATGACTGATGTCGATTTCCCGTAAGTTCGTTGCATCAATAAAACCACCGGGATTGGATTGGAGCGTCGTGCATTCCAGAACCGCCGTCTGGAGAGACGAAACCTGGAACGCACTACTACTGATTGCCGTCACACTCTCCGGAATCGTAATATTCAATAATTGTGTTACCTGATAGAATGCACACGAAGCAATTTCTTTAACTGGTTTGCCGTCAATTTCCGCAGGAACCGTATAACTCTCTCCCGGCAGGTTCGTCGGATAAGCCGTCAATTTCCATGCGGTTTTATCCTCATTTAATTGGAACAACACGCCGTCTACAACCTTAAAGCATTCATTTCCTTCGGCCACAGTGATGGTCCCCGCAATGTTTCGCAAACCATCCGTTATCGTCGTCAGGCTGGCAGGCAGATGCAGTTCCTGCAAACCACTATACCAAAACGCAATTCCGTCTAAGGATTCCAGACCTTCATTCAGAGTAATGCTGCGCAGAGCACTGCAATAAGCAAAGGACTGCCGCGCCAGCGTTTTAACGCTGCCCGGAATATTAATGGATGTAAACGCGCAGCCTTGGAACGCACCATATCCTATGCTTGTCAAAGTATCCGGTAAGCTGGCATCTACAAAATTCCCACCTATGAACGCGTATTGACCAATCCCCGTGATTCCCTCTTCAATCACCAAACTGGTCCGCAAATTTTGTGCGGTCTTGCTTATGTAGTCATTCCATGGTGCACCATAGGCACTATAGTCAGGGATGGCTCCTTCACCAGAAATCGTCAGTGTGTATTCTCCCGCCAGATTCTTCGTAAACGTCCAGGTCAACTCCGTTCCCTCAATGTCACCACCGGCCACAACTTCCACCGGTAGTTCATCCGACAGGGGCATAATCCCTCCGGCTTCGGCTTCCGCTTCCACCGCACTTGCCGCTGCGTCTTCATCAGCTTCCGTTTCTACTTCATAGCAGGACTCCGTATGGGTATGTTCCGTAAGCTCACACACCAGCTCCCACTGTCCATAGCAGAGGTCTGTATGGGTATGCTTCTCGTCCTCGCCAAGACCGCATGTCAACTCATCATCCGAAACTGCAAGCAGCTCAAAACATTCCTCGCCGTGAACGTGCTCCAGCACCTCCAACTTATCGCACACCAGATTGTCGTTCTCATCATAACAGGTAGATGTGTGAGTATGAAGTTCTACCTCTGGCTTGTCACAGATCAGCTGCGGCTCGGAGGCTTCTGTCTCTTCCAACCCACAGATCAGGATCTTCTCCTGCTCGTAACAAGCATCACTGTGCTGGTGATCTTCTCCCTCAGAAAGCTGACACACTAAATCGCCATTCTGAATAGTATAACAAGCATCGGTATGGGTGTGACCTTCCGCAGTCGGTACATAACAATTCTCCGTATGAAGATGCTCCTTAATTTCCGGAAGCTGACACACCTGATTGCCCTTTGCGTCATAGCAGGAGCTATCATGAGTATGTACCACAAAATCGGCATAGCCGCACTGAAGTTCTCCCTCATCATCATAGCAGTCCGCTGTATGCGTATGTATGTCCAATGATTCCAGAGAACAATCCAGCACAGAAACAGTCTGTGCCTCGACCTTCCGGTAGCATTCCTGAGTATGGGTATGTTCCTCCAATCCACAAAATGGAGTTTTTTCCAGAGTGATTGCAGGCAGAATCAGCATATAAGTAGTGATGAACACTACCACACATGCCAGGGCACCCACCACCTTTGCCCAAATCCGGTAACGGCGATTCCGGGCAAGATAGTCAGCTATTTTGGCTAACAAGTTTTTCCGCATTCGAAGCACTTCCTTTCTATTCCAAGGTGCCTAGCCGGTCCAACGGCCAGACACGAAACACAATTTTTCCCACTATCTGTTCTTGGGACACACAGCCAACGGTATTGCTTCGGGAATCCACCGATGTGGAGCGGTGATCTCCCATGACAAATATTCTTCCGTCCGGCACCTGATATGGTAATTCTATATCGCACTCTCCCAAGGCTTTTTCTGTAAGATAAGGTTCCTCCAACTCAGTGCCATTGACATAGACTGTCCCATTCCTGTCGATATCAATCCAATCACCAGCCACACAGATCACCCTCTTAATCAAAATCTTGTTGTTATAACTGAAAGACACAATATCTTTTGGTTTAAAATCCGATGTCTTAACACTGACAACAATCTCTCCATCGGCAAGTGTCGGCGTCATGGAACTGCCATAGATTTGTAAGACTGGCAACCATAATGTTGCCACAAGAATCGAGATAGCAGCTACTGTGATCAAGGTATAAACTGTACTGCGAAGTACAGAATGATACCGTCTTTTGTACTTTTCCCGATTCAATTCAGCTTCTAACTGTTGTATGGATGGTCTCTCTCTCACGGCTTTTCTCCCAAACTACTCCCGCTTTTAAATTCAAGAGCTTGTTTCATCGTTTTTACTTTATTTAGCATAATATTCTATTTTTAATTATACATTTTCTCAGTAACAAAAGGCAACAGGAAATGCTCCAAAATGCGTTTTTTTTACCATTTGCTTTTTTTGAAGATCGTCACAAATTTCTCTACACTCATAAGATTGAAAAAGATTGTATTTAAAGCTACTCTCATATATAATAAATGATGATATATAGCAAAGCATCAGAGTAAAGTTGTGTAGAAATAGTAGTAGAAGGGCAGGACATACAACTATGACAGATAAAGAACTTCGTAGATTGAAGCGTGAAGAATTATTGGAAATGCTTGTTGAGCAGGAAAAAGAAGTAGAAAATCTAAGGAGCCAGCTAGAAGACGTGCAGCAAAAGCTGGAAGACCGTGAAATCACCCTCAGTCATGCTGGAAATATTGCAGAGGCATCTCTTCAGATAAATGGTGTTTTTGAAGCGGCACAGGCTGCTGCACAGCAATATCTGGAGAATATTCAGCGGCTGAGTGAAAGGCAGGAAGTAGTTTGCATAGCTATGGAGCAAAGTATGAAAGAAAAATGTGCAGCTATGGAGAAAGAGACAGAAGAAAAATGCCAGGCTATGCATCAGCAGGCACAAAAGGAGGTAGACGAAAGATGGTCCAGACTTTCTGAACGGCTGGAAGAATTCTACAATGCGCATAAAGGCCTTCGGGAACTGGTAGCTGCAACCGGTGAAATTCAGATAGAATAGAGACCGCCGCTATATACAGGAGGAAGAACCGGTGATGATGGAAGAAAGGAATCTGTTTGGTACATTAATAGAAGAAGAAAGACGGCGTAAGAACCGTCGAACACTGTATGTGCTGGCCGTTGGCGTGGTAATCGTATGTTACCTGCTTTTGCAGATAATTTTTGGGATAACCAGAGTTACAGGTAATTCAATGGAACCAGAAATCCCGGATGGCAGTATCATAATCTTCTGCCGTTTGTCAAAGTCTTGTGAAGTGGATGATATCGTGGTCGCACAGGCCGAAGGGCAACAGGTTGTAAAAAGAATTGGAGCAATAGATGACGGGAAAATTTTCTTGATAGGGGATAACTGGGCGTATTCTGTGGACTCACGGGTTTTCGGAACAATCGAAAGTAAAGACATAATGGGAAAAGCCATTTGTGTTATTCATTTGCTCTGAAGATATTACGCAGAAGATTGTTTCGATATAGAAGACAAGGCAGTAAATGAAAATGAATTATAGAAGGACAGGTGTGTTATGGATAAATTACAGGAAATCACAGACTATATTAATGGAATGAAGATTAAAAAAGCCTTTTTCGGCGGTTATGACAGAGAAGACGTCTATGTGAAACTCGGTATACTTACCGGGATGTTCCAGAAATATATTGAGGATATCGAGGAAAAGGAAAAAACACGGATTGAAAGCTATGAACAAAGGATACGTTCTTCAGAGATGCTTATTGCAGAACTGAACAAGAAGATAGGAACCCTTTCCGCTGAGCAAAGGAATATTGATCAAGAGAAAGAAAAGATGAAGGATATATATAAGGAATATTGCTCAAATATTCTTCAGCAATATTCGGATTCCCTTCGTTCTCTGTCAAGTGAATTTACACAGATATTGGAGAATGTAACGAATCTGCAGAATAATATTGTAAATGTCGAAAACCTGGATATTTTTAAACTGGAGCAGAAGGAAATGACAAAACTTTCACTCTCGGAAGAGACTGGTAAAGAGGCGCAGCCAGAGATGGGCGAGGATTAGTTTTTTTGTATTCAAATAAACGGGAAGCAGGAGATGAAATATATCCTGACTTCCCATTTTTATTTTCATTGATCAACCTGTGATAAATATGGAGCCGGATTGACGGCAACACCATTTTCCTCTACCTGGAAATGCAAGTGCACACCAGTGGAATTCCCCGTAGTTCCCGTAATACCAATCTGCTGTCCTTTCTCCACATGCTGTCCTTCAGTAACGAAGATCTTACTGTGATGCATATACTTCGTGACCAGACCATTACCGTGGTCAATCACAATCCAGTTGCCGGCAGAATCATCCCACCCCGCAGTAATGACAGTTCCCGATTCTGCTGCATAAGTTGGAATAGCAGAAGCATTGGTCCCCAGATCAATCCCCTTGTGGAACTGATTGTCAAAATCACGATAACCGAAATCACTTGTCAAATAAGATCCGGGACATGGGTTGGCGAATTTCCCAATCATTTCGCTAAAGTCTGTAAGAGTCATTTTGTCCAGCCGGTATAAATCATACCGCTCCATCTGAGAGATCAAGTGTTGAGAATAGCTCAGGCTTGTCGCCCAGCGGGAACCAATTCTGACTGCAAAGGTATTCGCATCAGTAACACCAAAAATCAGATCACTGTAAGCTCTTTTCAATAGTTCTGTACGGTCTTCGATACATTCCGTATAGGTATTATATACCCGGAAACCTGCGGTAATTGTATAGTATGCCCCGCTAGAAAGCTGTTCTCCGGTACGCATGTTAACACTTCCTGCAGTTCCACTTCCCTTAATCCCAAACAAATTACAATATTGAAAAGCAAGATAGGAAAGTCCCTGGTTCTCTTCTCCTCCCGGTCCATAGTTACCAAAACCAGATTCCTGTATAATCTGCGCAATCGTCACAGAAGCAGGAAAGCCTGTTTCATCCTGACATTTCAGGGCACCAATAATCATCTCCTGTGTAATAAAGGAGGGAATGTTATCTATAGGAAGAGCAACGTTATATTTGATCTTGTCCGCCAAATCCAAAAACGCCTCGGAACGGTTAAAGGACGGCTGTATATAAAAGGCATCAGAACTCCCGTCACGAATCACAAGATTCGGGGTAGTATAAACGAATTCCTGCGCTGAGACAGTTGACGGTGCCGGAGCTGTTTTTACAGTATTATTGCTGGGGGCGTCACCAATGGAAACGCTGCCGGAAGGAGCCGTATTTGCAGAACTATCATCTGACACATCATTGTCTGTCTCAGTACTATCAAAATGATCAGAATCCAAAGTATTATTATCAGTGGAAATATTGTCGTTTGTGCCGCCATTAGTATCAGAATCCGAAGTATTATTATCAGTGGAAACATTGTCGTTTGTGCCGCCATTAGTATCAGAATCCGAAGTATTATTACCAGAAGAAACGTTGTCATCTGTGTTGCTGCCGATATCAGAATCCGAAACACTATCATCGGAAGAAACGTCGTTATTAATACTGCTATCAGTATCAAAATCTGAAGTATTTTCATCAGAAGAAACGTCATTGTTAATACTGCTATCAGAAGGATTATTATCGGCGGGAACATTATTGCCTGTGCCACTATCCGTATCAGAATCCGGGATATTAATATCAGAAGAACCTGTATCTTGAGAAGCACTGTCAGAAGAATCCGTATCTTGAGAAGTACTGTCAGAAGAATCTGTATCCGGAACACTTACATCTGAAGAACTATTGTCAGCAGCAATGTTAACAGAAGTATCGCTGACTATAGAAACAGTATCTTCTGAGATGTTGTCAGACGAAACACCAGCTTCATATACGTCAGAGTCTCCTGTTAATGCTGAAGAATCATGAATCGTAATAAATAACATTCCAGCAGATACAGCAACAACAACTCCAATTTTCTTACAGGCTTGTATAAACGGTACTTTTTTCAATTTTACGCCTCCGCTCAATTTATAGATATACATATAATATCATATCACGTACTCGTCTTGCAAGAGTACAAGATGATTAAAAGAGCCGGATTTATAAGGAACTGTTGCAAAATTGAACCGCCCCTGTCTCCTTGACAAGGGGCGGTTCATATTGGTGCGACATCCAAAAAATTTTATTATTTTATTCTGGCAAAGATTATCCACGTCTCTGTTTTCTTCTTGCAGCTTCTGCCATTCCAACGACACCGGCAGCGCTTACGAACAATACAATTGTCCATGGCATTACATCATTCACATCTCCTGTCTTAACAGTGCCAGTGCCCTTTGTGGTATTTGGCTTATCAGCCGGTTTCACATCACCATTATTGGTCTCCTCACCATTGTCAGTGTTTGCCGGATCTTTTACCTCAGTAATTTTTGCAAGCAATCCTGCTACATCTGCTTTAGCTTCCTGTAACGCAGCAATTTCTTCATCAGACAGAACTCCTGATCCAATCAATGCATCGATCTCAGCTGCCAGCCGGTCAAGTGCTGCTTTATCTGCTGATGTTACGGCTGCTTCATCATATCCGTTTACGGTATCCGTAATCTGCTGAATCTTATTTTCTACAGTCATTGAATGAATCGCAGTATCCAGTTCCATCTCAAGACCTACTGTATCACGCCGCTCACGAAGTGCTGCAATCGCACTGAGGTTATCCACCGGCGCGTCATCCAGTCCTACAAGCGGGGTCAGATTTTCAAATACAGATCCTGGAAGTGTTGCACAATACTCGTTCACACATACATTATATGTTTTTGTATTGTCATTAATATCAATGATTTCACCGTCATCAGTTACAATAGATACAACCTTAATGCCACCGTCTACTACTTTATAGGTCATAGTAATACCCGCGAACTGATCGCCATAGTTTGAATCATTATAACCGCCATCGATACCAATCTCCGGGTTTAAGCCCGTCAACGCATTCTCCAACTGTTTTGCCATCTGCTGGCCTGTAATAGCATATGTCAATATGCGGTTACCAAATGGCGAAATCGTGTAAATGTCTGCAACAGTAATATCCCGTGTCGTTGCACCTGGTTCTATTACCAGATCCGCACGGACTCCTCCACGGTTTGCAAATGCTGCAACAGTATTGTGCTCTTTTGTTGCAGCCAGCATCAGATCTGCCATCCAGCTGCCTGCAATAGAAGTTGTAGCATTTGTATCATCAATATAAGATCTGGTAATACTCTGGTCAACAGTACACAGCACCTCGTACATCTCACCTTTTACTGCATCCCAGGCAGCCTGGCTGATTTTAACGATTTCAGAATCTAATGCCGTATTGTTTCCATCTTTATAATACAGGTTTGGCTGCAGATCATAACTATAAGCAGTATCTATATATGCAGGTGTAACTACATCAACTTCTCCTTCCGGACTAATTTTAATCTCGGTTGTAGAATATCCATAAGCATAGCGATATCCCTGCATATAATCAATGCCTGTTACTTCAGAAGTTCCGTTTGTTCTTTGATGAGTATGTCCTCCGGCTACCAGATCAACTACATCCGGGTCCATGGCGTCCGCAATAGGAGCCGGATTAGCATGGGCCAGAATAACCACAATATCTGCCTTTTCCGTCTTTTTAACTTCTGCCGCCAGCGTTTTCAGTTTGTTCATATCATCGTCGATTTCATACGGTGCTATCTGAGAAGCCTTAATGTCGGCTCTATAGTCATCAGCCCATCCAATAATAGCCACTCTGTGACCTGCTTTTTCTACTACTGTATAATCCTGTGTAAAATCAACACGTTTCTCTGTTCCTGCATAATATAAATTACTCATCAATACAGGAATATCTGAATCTCCCTTATAATCACCAATCTCATAAGGTGCCATAGTTCCTTTAGAGTCAGCCGCATATTTTGTTACATCCCAGTCAAACTCGTGATTTCCAAGTCCTACCGCATCATAATCCATCTTATCATATGCCGCAAGAAGCGCCGCACCATAAGTCAGATTAGAGTGTGGTGTTCCCTGATAAATATCGCCAGTATCCAGAAGCAGAACGTCATCGTAAGCTTTATTTGCACGCGCGTCATTTACAATCTTGGCAATGTAAGCAAGACGATACTGGAAGGTCTCTTCCTTATAGGTAGATACATCTGTAATATATCCATGAACATCTGTTGTCTCAAACACTTTGATGGTATCCCATCCTGTATAATCCGGTGTTCCTGTTTCATCCTTCGGCTCTGTAACCTCTGCCTGTGCTGCTGGTTCTCCGGCATCTACATCCGATTCTACTGTCTCAGCATCCGAATCCGTTACTGCTGTGCCCGCTGCATCAGCAATCTCTGTACTCTCCACATCTATGGTGTCTCCCAAATCTGCGGCAGTTACTGCCGGCACGTAAGAGAATACCATCAACATTACTAATGCCAAAGAACACAGTCTTTTAGATATTTTCTTCATCTTTTTCATTCCTTTCCTCCCGGCAAAGAAAAGTTTTCAACTGTTTCCTCGCCAGACAATTCATAGTCTTACTCCCACGAATATTATTTACTCTCCCCATTCAGCGCTTTGCTAATCTGGATTCCTTCCAAAATACGCCTTTTTAAACATCTCTTCGGAATTCTAAATGTTATTTACAATTCCCGTAATCAGCTCTTTAAACTGTTTCGCCACACGGTCAGCAGTCTCCTGAACCTCTTTATGGTCCAACTGTTCTGATGACATTCCCGCAGCAAGATTCGTGATGCAGGAGATTCCGCACACTTCCATACCCATGTGATGTGCCGCCATCGCTTCACACGCGGTACTCATACCTACTGCATCTCCGCCCCAGATTCTGCACATACGTACTTCTGCCGGAGTCTCGTAATTCGGCCCGGTAAGCTGTACATATACACCTTCCTGAAGCTTGATTCCCATATCCGCTGCAACCTTTTTAATGACATCACGCATACGGACACTATACACATCGCTCATATCCGGGAATCTCACTCCAAGCTCGTCCAGGTTCGCCCCGATCAGCGGACTTGGCACACCGGTTGTAATATGATCTTTAATCAGCATAAAGTCCCCCGGCTTATAATCAAAGTTCGATCCTCCTGCCGCATTGGTAAGAATCAGTTTTTTCGCTCCCAGCATTCCCATCAGACGTGTCGGAAGCACAACATCGGACATCGGATATCCCTCATAAAAATGAACTCTTCCCTGCATGATCACTACCGGCACCTCGTTCACATATCCGAACACGAATCTTCCCTTATGTCCTGCTACAGTAGAAGTCGGAAATCCTTCAATCTCCGTATAATCTACTGTCTGCACAATCTGAATCTCGTCTGCATAGTCTCCCAGACCTGAACCAAGAATCAGAGCCACCTCCGGCTGAAAATCAACTTTTTTCCGTACGCTTTCCACACATGTCATTAACTTTTCATATACTTTATTCATTTCTTAACCTCTTTTCCACTTATTCCGGATCCATCACTGAAGCAATGATTTTCTTTAACTCTTCATACTGATTCCGATCAACCAGTATCTTATTTCCATCTTTGGTAATCCATCCGTTATCCGCAAATTTTTTCACTGACCTGTTAATCGTTTTTACACAAAGTCCTGTCGCATTTGACAGATCCTGTCGTCCCCCTTTTATATGGAGAACTCCGTTCTTTGCATAGCGCTCGTACCGTTCCACGAACAACATCGCCAGCCGGTCCGATCCTTGAAGGAATAAAAGTGCTCTTCCCTTTCTCCCCTCTTCCAACAAGTATTCTCCGACCAGCTTCGCCTCATGCTTCAATGCGCGAATATCCGTGCGCATCCATTTTTCAAATATTGCTCTTCGGATTTTTACCACAGTACATTTCGTTACAGTACGCAGCGTCGTTCTGTAACGGTCCAGATCCATGATAAATTCCATTCCGCCCATTGCATAAAGCTTGTCAAATCTCATAAATTCATATATGATTCCATAAAAGCGATAATCAATTGCTTCAATAATGCCTTTTCCAATAAAATAGATTGTATCTACAGGCTCATTTTCCCGTACAAATACTACATTTTTATCCATTTCTTCTATTTGAAATGCCTCCATGAGCCACGACGGAGCAGTTTTAAAGTATTCTTCAAACTGCTCCCGTCTTTCTCTGCCAACGTCCTTTAAAAATGGCAATGCTTCATATAAAGAGCTATATTCCACGCACGATCCTCCTCCCTCATGTCACAGCCCCTTTCGCAAAGTCATCTGTCCCTTTTCATCAGTCTTCCCATGATATCCGACAAAAACTGAATAACCGGCCCTGCAGTCAGTGCTGTTATAATGGTAATCACCCCTAATTTCCCGCCAAGGGAAAATCCAAGAAGGATACAACCAATATCAAAACATACTTTTACTACCCTGTATTCTTTGCCCGCCTTATCTTTGATTACCATTACCAATCCCGTGAATGGATCCAGCCCGATATCCGCTGTAATAAACATCGCAACTCCTGTGTAAAGCAACAGGCATCCTATCGCCGCCCCTGCTATCTGAAACGGCAGAGTCTGAGACTGGAATATGATATGAAACAGCCTTCCTCCTAAATCGACAACCACTCCATATGGAATAATATAAATAAAAGTTCCGATATTTACGTAGTGCCTTCCCAGGAAGAATACGGTGATAACCAGCACGATATTTACAATGTTTGATGCCATTCCCAGCTGTTCCGGTGAGAGATTCGCTGCATTTCTGATTCCGTCATACACGATCCCGACCGGATCATTTCCCAGTGCTGCCGCGGCGTTAAATGCCACGCCGGTTCCAACCAGTATAATTCCAACAAATGCTAAAACCAGCTTGATTACGTTTTCTTTCTTCAATGATCCTTTCCTCTTACCCTAAACTAATTTTTCTAAAATAGAGCTGCCGATTGTTCCTTCCGGCATATCCACACCGAAGTTTTCAGCCACAGACGCACCAATTACCGCAAAGGTATCTTCGTTCTCCAGCGCTCCGCCGTCCGCCATCTTCTTCGAATACGCCACAAACGGCACATACTCTCTTGTATGATCCGTACCGGTATAAGTTGGGTCATTTCCGTGGTCTGCTGTCAAAATCAAAAGATCATCCTCACTCATCTCTTCCAGAAGCACACCCAGATTCTTATCAAACTTTTCAATCTCTCTTCCGTATCCTTCCACATCCCTGCGGTGTCCCCACAGCGCATCAAAGTCAACGAGATTCACAAAACAGAGTCCATGGAAATCTTTTTTGCAGATTTCAATCGTCTGTTCCATTCCGTGAACAGAGCTGTTAGAATGATGCGTCTCTGTGATGCCTTCTCCACAGAAGATATCATTGATCTTTCCTACTCCGATTACGTCGAGCCCTGCATCCTTCAAGGCATTCAGCGCTGTCAGTCCGGTCGGTTTCAGCGCATAATCGTGGCGGTTGCTTGTGCGTTTGAATTCGCCTTTCTTCTTTCCCACATACGGTCTTGCGATAACACGTCCTACTCTCCACTCATCCTTCATCGTAATCTCCCGCGCAATCTCACAGCAACGGTATAGATTCTCCAGATCGAAGGTCTCCTCATTTCCGCAGATCTGAAGTACCGAATCCGCTGACGTATATACGATCATCGCTCCGGTACCTATCTCTTCCTCACCAAGTTCTTCAATAATTTCCGTTCCGCTGGCGCTCTTATTACCGATGACTCTCTTTCCACACTGCTTTTCCAGTTCCGCGATCAGTTCCGGCGGGAAACCTGTGTCAGTAAATGTCTGAAACGCTTTCTCCGTCTTAATTCCCATCATTTCCCAGTGCCCGGTCATGGTATCCTTGCCGTTACTTGTCTCTCCGAGACGCATATACCGTCCGATCGGTTTCTCTTCACCTTCCATCTTTCCGGCAGTATGAAGATTCAGCATCCCCAGTTTTTTCAGATTCGGAATGTCAAGTGTCCCCATTTTCTCCAAAATATGTCCAAATGTATCTACCCCGTCATCTCCAAACTTCGGAGAATCCGGCATGGCTCCGATTCCAAGTGAATCAAGAACAATCACAAAAATTCTCTTATATTTGTTCATTTTATTCTCACCTCATTATCATAATATTGTTGACGAGACGCCTCCTGGAGGCGTCTAATGAGCGCACTAAACCAAGGGTCCGCATTCGCCGCCCCTTTTTAGCATCACGCATATCTGCATAAACCTCTGTCAGAAATAAATTCCTGTATTTTGTTTATCGATGCACACTTCACATCTTCCAGTACAGTCTGTTCTTCAAATCTTCATCTGCAAATGCCGTTTCCGCCGCATTTCTCATCATCAGCCGAATCTCATCGTCACTGATTCCGTACATTTTCTGAATAAATTCCAGTTCTTTTGTCATGGAACTATTGCTCACCGTCCGGTTATCCGTGTTAACCGTGACCAGAATTCCGGAATCTAAAAACTCTCTCAGCGGATACTCCGCCGCACTTTGAACCGCCTTCGTCTGAAGGTTACTGATCGGACACATCTCAACTCCTATGCGTGCTTCCCGCACCAGCTTTTGTATTGCCAAGTCTCCTCTCATAGCAATCCCGTGTCCGATTCTTCCGGCCCCCGCGTGCACCGCATCCACAATGTTCTGCGCATTGCCGCACTCACCGGCATGTATGGTAAACGGCATTCCAAGTTTCCTCGTTTTGTAAAACAGTTCCATAAACTCTGTCATCGGATACTGCGCCTCTGCTCCGGCCAGATCCGCAGCACACACACCTTCTCCCAGAAACCCGCGCGCGGTCTTTATCATCTGGTAATTCTGCTCCTCACTGTGATGCCTCATGGCGCAGGTAATCACATTGTATTCTACTCCGAAGTCTTTTTTCCCTCTTTCAAGGCCCTTCAGCAGCGCTGCGATCACCTGCTCCGTTCCCATCTCTTCGGTCACGGAGAGGAGCGGGGCAAAGCGGATCTCCGCATAATATACGTTCTCCCGGCTCATATTCTCCAGCACATCGTATCCGGCTCCCATAAGTCCGGCTTCATCCTTTAAGCAGGCTCCCGGGAGATCAAATTTTTCCAGATATTCTGCCAGGCTCCTGCAGTTTTGCGTTACGCTGAGTTCTTCTTCAGACACGGCTCTTCCAAGCCGTGTCTGTATGAATTTTTTACTGAGCGAACCATCCAGGTGACAGTGAAGTTCTATTTTGGGTAATTTTTTCAATTCATCTGCTGTCATGATCATCCTCTCCCTCTCTGCCTGATGTCTATGCCAGATTAGCCGGTCCAAATCCCAACGGAAGGAGCTCTTTTAATGTAAATATCTCATACTGCTCTTTACTGGTCGCCAGAATAATCTGAAATGTATCCGGGTTGCAAAACTCCATCATAACCTGCCGGCACACACCACAGGGAGCCGCATATTCCGTCAGAACTCCGTCTTTGCCGCCCACGATGCAGATTGCCTGAAATTCTCTTTCCCCTTCACTGACCGCTTTGAAAAATGCGGTTCTCTCCGCACAGTTCGTCGGGGTGTAGGATGCATTTTCAATGTTGCACCCTGTATAGAATCTGCCGTCCTTCGTCAGGAGCGCCGCTCCAACCTTAAACCCGGAATACGGTGTATAAGAAAACTTAAGCTGTTCAATGGCCAGTTCAATCATCTGTTCTGCAAGTTTTTTGTCCATCCGTGAACACCTCCGTATCTTAATATCCGGATGCCTCTTCGTTTTTCACCAGCTTGATGATCCGGCTCGTTCCGAGGCGGTCTGCACCTAATGCAAGGAATTTCTCCGCATCATCCATAGAAGCAATTCCGCCTGCTGCCTTCATCTTCACATCCGGTCCGATATTCTTTGCAAACAGCTCGATATCAGCAAACGTTGCTCCGGCGCTGGAGAATCCGGTAGATGTCTTGATATAGTCTGCTCCGGCTTTCGTCACGATCTCGCACATTTTTACTTTTTCTTCGTCCGTCAGAAGGCAGGTTTCAA
>Ga0129308_1000539_pt1 | contig 54553 bp, 41 predicted proteins | sample L827metagenome_FD_94440 | JGI IMG/M metagenome (GOLD analysis project Ga0129308, IMG submission 94440) | Ring-tailed lemur group fecal microbial communities from Wisconsin, USA - L827 metagenome | ecosystem: Host-associated > Mammals > Digestive system > Large intestine > Fecal | place: USA...
ATATGCACTGCAAACGGCGGTCTCCCACCTGCAGTTAAGAGAAAACAATATTATGAAAGCATTAAACTTGCTGCTTAAATTTTGTTCGAGAAAATTGTGTCAAGTATTATTGACAAAATCCCTCGTATATTGAACGCATCGCTGAGAACCAGCAGAAGATCGACAAGCTGACGGCTAACATCAAGCGTGAAACAGCTCGCCTGAAAAAGCTGAAAGAGGAAAATGACCGCCTGGCATACAACGCTCTCTGCGAGGAGTATAACTGTTCAGGTCAGAAACTCGTGGATATTCTGATGCGCCAGCGTGAGCTTGCGGAGAAGTCGAGTACGGCTGATTCAGCGAATAATGCGAATGAAGCTGATGTTGAATCGTCAGAGGATACTTCTTCCGATGATGCAGACAGCGAGGAAGATGATGCTGACGATGATGATAACAACGCTGATGATGTTGAAATCGGACAGACTTCATTTTTCTCTGAAACGAAAAATCCTTATACGGTTTGATATATATCCGACAACAAAACGATGACCGCAGTAGTCAGCGGTCATTCCAGTGCAGAAGTAACGCTCTGCAACTAACAGCCATTGCGTGTAGAGAAAAAGATATCGCAGGCGGAAAGGAGAGATTTGAAAGAGACAACTACTGCCGTAGAAAGAGAGAAGGCAGGAAATGGTTTTACTGAAACGTCCGAATACAAAATCGGGCATACGGTCTATATGGTCAAGACCGTTTTCAGCTCTGCTTCAAAGGAAAGTCTTTCAGATATTCTGAAACGGCTCATCATTCGAGAGTGCGAGGATTTCCTCAGTGAATCCGGACAAGAACCTGAGAAGCAGGCTGTGTAACTTTGGAATTTCGGCGCATTGCCATTAATGGTATATTGCGCTATAATGATAGCATAGCTTGCTGTATCTGTCGGAAAGAGAGGTTAATTATGACAGACAAGATCACAGCATTATATTGTCGCCTTTCGCAGGACGATATGTTGCAGGGCGAGAGCAATAGCATCACCAATCAGAAGGCTATCCTCAAAAAGTTCGCCGATGAAAACGGCTTTCGCAATCCCGTTTACTACGTTGACGATGGTGTGAGCGGAACGACGTGGGAGCGTGAGGGGTTCAAAGCGATGATGGCTGACATTGAGGACGGCAAAGTGGGAATTGTCATTACTAAAGATTTGAGCCGCCTCGGACGTGACTATCTCAAAACGGGTGAACTGATCGAAATGGTATTTCCCGATTATGACGTGCGCTACATTGCGATAAATGATGGCGTGGATACGTTCAAATCCGAAAACGAGCTGGTGGCATTCAAGAACATTTTTAATGACTGGTATGCCAGGGATACGAGTAAAAAGATCAGAGCGGTTTTCAAGGCAAAGGGACAATCAGGCAAACATCTTTCCAATCCGATTTACGGCTACAAGCACTCGGAAACGGATAAGAACCTTTGGGTAATCGACGATGAAGCTGCTGAGGTAGTTCGCAAGATTTTTCATCTTTGCATTGATGGATACGGTCCGGCACAGATCGCTCGCATTTTGACGGAACAGGGAATTCCCACACCAACGGCTTATGCATTGTCGCAGGGCAGGGATAATGGTCATAAGAATGCCAATCTTAATCGCTGGGGTATGGAAACAATATCGGGAATTCTTGAAAAGCCCGAATACGCAGGTCATACTGTGAATTTCCGCACTCATGTGAAGTCTTACAAAAACAAGAAGCGTGTGGATAATCCGAAAGAGGATTGGCTTATCTTCGAGAATACCCATGAAGCGATTATCACTCAGCAGGAGTTTGATCTGGTGCAGGATCTTCGCAAGAACAAGCGTCGTCCGACAAAGCACGAAGAAGTCAATCCGTTTTCAGGCATCTGTTACTGCGCCGACTGCGGAAAGAAATTATATCTTTGCCGTGCGACAACCATGACTGCCGACCAAGAGCATCTGAAATGCGGAACTTATGCCAAGGATAAGAACGGCTGTACAATCCACTTCATCAGGACAATTGTATTGAAAGAGATCATACTCAGTGAACTTAACAAGATGGTTGCCTTTGTCAAGGAGAACGAGGACGAGTTTGTTCAGGTAGCTATGGATAATTCAGTTCAGAAGCAGTCATCTGAGCTTGCCAAGTCCAAGAAGAAGCTGAAAGAAGCGGAGAAGCGCATCGCAGAACTGGACAGGCTGTTTACAAGGCTTTATGAGGATAATGTCTCGGGCAAAATCTCCGATGAGCGCTTTGCCATGATGTCGGCAGGTTATGAGGACGAACAGAAGAAACTGAGAGCAAGCGCAGCAGAGCTTACTGACTTCATCGAAACGGCAGAGCAGAAGTCAGCCGATGTGACTGCATTCATCAAGGCAGTACAGAAATATGAACATATCACGGAGCTTACCCCTGAAATCATGCACGAACTTATTGAGAAAATCATAGTTCACGCTCCCGATAAGAGCAGTGGGCATCGCACTCAGCAGATCGAGATCCACTATCGTTTCAACGTTGCCGTAACGACTGCTGTCGCTGACAGCATGAAGTACGACAAAAAGAGAAAGGCTGCGTAACCGCTGAGGTTACGCAACCTTATCTTCAAATCATAAAAACTTCTTTACGAGTACCCGTCTTTTATAAACGGATTTTTTTTGTTGTATATTTATATTGTTCCTGCAATTTTCCCGATGTAGGGACACGGCAGATTACAGCGTAAATAAAAATTGTTGTATGCTGTTTTTCAAGTCTTACCCCAGGTGACAAAGTGCTAAAAGTGCCAAAAGTCCCGCAAGCCACGTAATATAGGCAAAAAACAGCAATTATAAAAAAGTGCCAAAAGTTCCAAAACTCCTTTATATAAATGGATTGATTATGTATTTAATACTTGGTCTGCCGGGATTTGGGCTATTCTGAATTTGCTTGATACACTTCATATCTTCCAAAAGTTCAAGGAGTTCATCAAATTTCTGTTCTTCTTTAATAGCTTTACAAAGTCTCCTAATCTCTCTCCTGCTCAGTTCAGGCTTATCCGAAGTCTTAATTCTGCTGATAATATATGAAGCATTCTGCTTTTCCTCATTAATAAGTAAATCAGCACTCAGAGCCTTTAGAGCCTGATTTTCAGCCCAAAGACCTATCGTCACGGCGTTTAGAGCGGTCTGACCGTTGATAGGCTCGTTGGGGGAATGCTCGCACAGATGAAGCAGTCCTGCTATCTTCAAGACCTTATCGAAGTGCTTGCTTGCGTATTCTTTCATGTTCTCGAACATACCGCCGCTGTGCATTTTGGATTGCAGCATGTCGTGATAATCGTGAAGAATGTTGTAGCTTTCCTTGTCGTGGACGAGCTTCACGGGAGTGGGATTCTTGGGCATTCTCAGCAGCCTTGTAATAAGCTCGTCATAGGACTTCTGCAAATTCATGGGGATATTTTCGCTTTTATAGGCTTGCGAACCTGCGCGACCCTCGGGGAACGAAAACAGGAAACGCTGCATAAGTCCGCGACCCGAAAACTGCGGATTGCTCATAGTTTGGCTGAATAGCTGCGGCTGCGTCATAATTCCAATCGTGAGGTAAGGGGAATCCAAGATTATATTATCGGACGTTCGTCTGAAAATGGTGTGGGGCGAACCGTCATAAGCCTTTAGGAACAAATTGATATTGCACTGACCGCCCGTGTAAATGCCCGAAATTACGTTAAATACGCTGCCCTCGTCGTCCATAACAGCCATACAGCCGCCCTGCTTCACCATTTCCGCCGCAAGAGCTTCGGGGGTCGTATCGGAGCAAATAAGGCTTAATTCGTGAACCTGTTCAAGCTCGCAAAGCTCTTTTGTAAGCTCCTGAACTCGTTGCAGACTTGCGTTTTTACCGCTCATTGCGGCTTGCTTCTGATGTTCGAGGAACTGCCGTTTGCTCCTGTATTCCTCGATGTCGCCGCGGTGAAGCTCGTTATAAGTCCGCTGATATTCTTCAACGGGTCTGATAAGCTCCTTGAAAACGCCCGACTTTCGCTCTCCGGGGGGCGCGATAGTCAGGGTGTACAGATTTATTGATTCCGTGTGAGAATTGGCAGGATAAGCCACTATCGCTTTACCCTGCAAGCACAGCGACAATACGGACAACATCGGCAAAGCCGCCATAGAGCTGTCTACCTGAACAAATTCGCATATCGCTTTCAGATAGTCCGCAAGGGTTTTCGGCAGACTGCTCACAGGGAACGGCTGCGAATCGACATCTTTTTCAAATTTTTCGGGCAGCTCCCAAAGCTCAGGCTCGTTGAAGTCCCTTGCGGCTTTCTGAGCTATGTCGTAAATCTGCTGTTCGATTTGAAGCTCCCTTGCCTGAATCATAATTCCTGTGAAAATCTCCGCGCGTTCGTGTAAATCCCTTTTGAGAAGCACGTTTTCGATGATACTCGGCATTCTCGACAGAAGCTGTTCGGCTGTCAACGGAATTTTTTGGTTCTGCATTTTTTTACCTCCTAATCATTGGCGGTTCGGCAGAAGATTCCCTCCGCCGAAATTTAAAAATCCTTTCACTTATAGACGGGAACAGCCCTTTTTTCAACCAAAAACCATTGATTATCGGAAAAATTTACAGAATGTTCACAAATTAGCCGTTAGCCTTTAGCTTTTAGCCGTTAGCTAAGTCGGACACCATATGCTAAGGGCTAACGGCTAACGGCTAACAGCTAACGGCTTTCTCAAAACAAAAAAAGACTCTCCGTTGTCGGAAAGTCTCACAGATAAAAATATTCAATTGTTGCCCTGATAATAAGCAAACAGGCGTTCTCCAAAAGCAGGAAAACGCCTATTTACCGTCTATTCGACTGGAGCTGATGATCGGACTTGAACCGACGACCTACGCCTTACCAAGGCGTTGCGCTACCGACTGTGCCACATCAGCGCCAACAATAAATATTATACAACATGGGACGGAAAATGTCAAGAGGGAAATAAATATTTTTTTATTTTAACTTTAAAATGACTTGACATTTTGGGCTGCGTATGTTATCATAACATTAGAGCTTGTTTAATATCTCGGCGTGTGCGGAGTTTCGAGCATAAATTTGTCGAGTACAAGGCGAAAAGGCGAAAGCATACTTGATGTATGGTGAGGTTTTTCAACGCAGTAATCGACGAATTTTGCCGAAAAGGCGTGTGCGACGAGATGTTAAACAGGCTCTTAAATACTGTGAACGAATAAAACCTGTGAGCGCGCTTGTTCAGAGAGCCTTCGGTCGGTGCGAGAGGGAGAAGTCTCATAGGGAGCTACATTCGGGAGTTTCCGCATTGAAACTAAGTAGGTGCGGACGTTTCGGCACGTTATAGCCTTTGAGGTCGGGTAATTCCCGATAAACCGAGGTGGTACCGCGAGTAAATTCGCCCTCGGACAGTTTTTACGCTGTCCGAGGTTTTTTGTATTTGGTGATATTATGAAAACAGTTCCGGCAAAAACTATTCTGCAAAAAAACAAGACCTCCGATTGGTTCGGAAACGACTACAACATGAACCTTTACCGAGGCTGCTGCCACGGCTGCATTTACTGCGACAGCCGTTCGGAATGCTACCGCGTGGAAAACTTCGATACAGTCCACGCCAAGGAAAACGCCCTTGTGATACTCCGTGACGAGCTGCGGCGAAAGGTGCGGTCGGGCGTAATTGGAACAGGCGCAATGAGCGACCCGTATAATCCTTTCGAGGAAAAAGAACTGCTCACCCGTCATTCTCTGGAGCTTATCTCGGCTTATGATTTCGGCGTTACAGTAATAACGAAAAGTCCCCTGATAACGCGAGATATTGACGTTTATAAGGAAATAGCCGACCACTCCCCCGTCCTTTGCAAAATGACTGTAACGACCGCAGACGACGAGCTTTGTAAACTTATTGAACCAAACGTAGCCGTGTCGTCGGAAAGATTCAGCGCGCTCGCCAAATTGTCGGACAGCGGAATTTTTACGGGAATCACCCTTATGCCTATCCTGCCCTTTATAAACGATACGCAGGACAATATACGCCGTATCGTCCGTACTGCCCATGAATGCGGCGTGAGGTGCGTTTATCCGTTTTTCGGGGTAACTCTGAGGACGAATCAGAGAGAGCATTTTTTTAATATGCTTGACAAAATTTTTCCCGATTCGGGACTTCGGGAGCAATATATTAAACGTTACGCAAACAGATACGAATGCGTAAGCCCGAACGTTAAAAAATTGCAGAAGCTTTTTACAGAAGAATGCGAACGTTTCGGCATACTTTATAATATGAAAAGCATTATTTCCGCATATAAAACGGGCTACGGCGATATGCAGCTTTCGTTTTTCTGATTATTTCGGGGCGACACGCTGCCGTGTCTTTGTGATTTTTCGATTAAATAAATATTCCCTGTTGTAGGGACACGGCGTGCCGTGTCCGCACGTAATATTTCATGACCTGTAAAAATATGGATATATCGTTATTTCGACTGTGCGTTTCTATCCACGATTATATGTTTCTGGAATTTATTTTAACGGACACGGCACGCCGTGTCCCTACATCGGGAGATTTTTACGTATATTCTTTTTACAAATAAATGCTTATAAATAAATTAACATAAAGGATAATTATATGGTCGATGTGGAATTTTATCCCGAATACTTTGCAACGTCTGTATGGATAAAGTCAAGAGGTACATTTGTGCCGATCGGGGAATATAATAAACTTCCGTTGTCTGAACACCTTATTAAGGAACTCCAAAAGTTCGATGATACGGTCATGGACGTTATTGACTGGAGCGGTTCAGGCGGCGAAAGTCCGATGTCATTTGAAGAACGCATGGATTTATATGAACTTGCTAAAAATTTATGCAAGAGGGTACAGGACGAATTGGGCGGCGACTACAATGTTATTGACTGCACGGATTGGTTGAAGCCTAAATAACATTGGTATTGATGATTAGCTTATGGAGGGTTATTTATGGAACAGCATAACAAGATAATAAATGCTGTTGCAAAACAGTGCTTAGCGTCCGAGGGACTTTTCAGGATCGGTTCGTCAAGAAACTGGGTAGATGACAATGGTTATTTTCTGACAATAGTTGAATTTCAGCCAAGCAGCTATTCAAGAGGTACATATCTTAATGTCGGAATAAACTTCATGTGGGAAAAATCAGAGGGTTTGAACGACACTTTATCTTTTGACTGCGGCGGCAGAGTTATAATAGGTAAAGGAAAACAGTTTGCGGAATACAGAGAACGTCTTAAAAACGGCGATGAAATTTTTACGGCGGAAGTTGAAGAATTTGTTGCCGCTGCTTTGGAAAAAGTAAAGGAATACCGCATGTTCTCCGATTTGGATCATGCAGAAAAACAACTGCTTGTAAAAACAAGTCAGACACAAGAGGATTGCATGTTATGGGAAATGTACGATTTAGCAATGCTCTGCTTTTTCAAGGGAGATTTTAACAGAGGAAAAAAATGCTTCAACAGTTTTCTTGATACAGCAAAAAATTCTTTATTTGGCAATACATGTTGTGATTGGATTCAAGAATTTTATAATTATTGTATTTCGGAAATAGTACCTCAGATAGATTCTGCTGATACGGCTCAGAAAATGGTTTTTGAAATGATAAACAGAAGAAGAAAATATTTTAACAATAAATCTTCCTACAAAAAGATGAGGAAAGATATTATTTTCTAATATAGCTTTAGAAGACACCGATTGCTAACGGCTAAAGGCTAAAAGCTAACGGCTTTAATGCTTATAAATAAATTAACATAAAGGAGAAAAAATAATGACTACATTTGAAGAACTCAAACGGAGAGGACTGCTTGCGCAGCTTACCGACGAAAAGGAAATTGAGGAACTTGTAAACGCAGGAAAAGCCACGTTTTACATCGGTTTCGACCCTACGGCGGACAGTCTGCACGTAGGACACTTCATGGCACTTTGTCTGATGAAACGTCTGCAAATGGCAGGAAACAAGCCTATCGTACTTATCGGCGGCGGAACAGCCATGATAGGCGACCCCTCGGGCAAGACCGACATGCGCAAAATGATGACCCCCGAGACCATTCAGCACAACGTTGATTGTTTCAAGAAGCAAATGAGCCGATTTATCGACTTTTCGGAGGACAAGGCTATTATCGTCAACAACGCCGACTGGCTTATGAATCTGAATTATATCGAGCTTCTCCGCGATGTCGGAGCGCATTTCAGCGTAAACAGAATGCTCTCCCACGAATGCTACAAGCAGCGTATGGAGCGTGGTCTTACTTTCCTTGAATTTAACTACATGATAATGCAGAGTTACGACTTCCTTGAATTGTTCCAGAAATACGGCTGTAACATGCAGTTCGGCGGCGACGACCAGTGGGCGAACATGCTCGGCGGAACTGAGCTTATCCGCCGCAAGCTCGGCAAGGACGCATACGCCATGACAATTACGCTTCTTCTCAATTCCGAGGGCAAGAAAATGGGTAAGACCGAGAAAGGCGCAGTATGGCTTGACGCCGAGAAAACGTCCCCCTACGAGTTCTTCCAGTACTGGAGAAACGTTGCCGACGCGGACGTTATCAAATGTCTTAAAATGCTCACATTTGTACCCGTTGAGCAGATAGAGGAAATGGAAAAAACTATGGAGGGAGCGGAGTTCAACAAGGCTAAGGAGCTTCTTGCATACGAGCTGACAAAGCTTGTTCACGGCGAGGACGAAGCTGAAAAAGCCAAAACTGCCGCAAAAGCTCTTTTTGGCGGCGGCGGTTCTGACGATAATATGCCTACGGTCGAAATAGCTTCTTCTGACCTTACAGACGGCGCGATAGGACTTCTTACGCTTGTTGTCAAAGCAGGTCTTGCGCCCTCGATCTCGGAGGCTCGCCGACTTGTTCAGCAGGGCGGTATAACGGTAAACGATGAAAAAATGACCGACGGCAAGGCGCAGATAAAGCTTTCGGGCGAAGTGATAGTCCGCAAAGGAAAAAAAGCTTTCAAAAAAGTGGTCGTAAAGTAAATTGTATAAACAAAAGACCGTACCCTTGTGGTACGGTTTTCTTTAATTAGCCTTTAGCCGTTAGCCCTTAGCCATTAGCAAGCGGTGTATTTTAAAGCTAACGGCTAATAGCTAACAGCTTACGGCTTTAAAGCAATAAATTTAATCCCAGCCGTTCACATCGCTGTGTACGACTTCTCCGCTCGCAGTCGTTCCGACAGTGAAATTAATTTTTTCTTTTATTTTTTCTGCTTTATCTGATGAAGCATTTTTGAAGTCTTCAAGCAACTGCCTGTTATCGTCACGGTCGGGAAGATAAAGCATAATATCGTTTACAAAAAATACCGCTATCGGCTTTTCTCCGAATACCATAGGCGTACATCTTTTAACGACCTCGACGATTTTGTCGTTATCGCGCATGACCGAGTAAGCCGCATATGAATAATCTTTATACTGAACACGTACAGCGGTTATTGAATCGGCAACGCAATAATTACGTTCGTCATATTGATATTCCCATATCTTTTTCTCTTGGGGCTTGAAAATATCTTCCGCAAAATTTGTAAATACAGGGTCGTCAATATAACCTATTCTGTAGGCGTCAAAATCGCCCTTGTTTATTTCATTGAACGAGATACCCCAACTGTCAAGAAGCTCTATGGTGTTGCTGAACGAGGTAAGCACCCACTGTTCGTCAACGTAGCAGTAAACGTCGCCTCTAAGAAGCTCCTCCTCCGTCATTGCCGACATATCGTCGTAATAAGCCTGACGCAGGTCGAGAACCATTTTTTCTTTAGCTCGAATATCATTGCTATTATACAGCTTATCTGTTATATCGATCCTGTAATCTTCTTCATCATTATAATAATAATACTCGCATATACTTTCCGATATAGCCTCCGCGTATTCATCGGAAAGAAGTATTGCTTTTATAAGGTCGCCTGCCATTCCCGACGGAACTTCATATCTTCTTAAAATTGTCGAACCTGTCAGCGTTGAGTATCTTAAACTTAGTGTATTGCCGTATTCGTTAAGCGCATTGTTAGTGTTTTCCACAATTTCATAATTATAGTCGTCATAATTAAAGTAACGGTCTACCAATTCCTTTTGAAGCTCGACAGATTCTTTTATAACGTCCTTGTCGGTGAATCGTATATCTTCATATAAGCCGAGGAGATTACCTGTCCCGATATTTACGCTTTCAACAGTAACAGGCATGGGAACTTTTTTAGCCATACCGAAGCCGTTTGTGACCTCGCAAAGCTGACAGATAAGAAGCACCGATATAACGGACGCCGCAAAGCCGACGCCTGCCTGCCAGAACTTCTTGAATCCGCGCCTTGTTATAACTTCCATTATGAACCAGCCTACGGCGCATATCACGATTCCCGCTACTATAAATGCTCCCATTGCAATAAACAGCGAAAGCACGCAGAAAACAGCCATAGTCATTATCGCATAGAAAGCGGCTTTATATACGTAGGGCTTTGAAACGTCCTCCGCCTTTCTGAAACGGCAGAGCAGATAAGCCGCCAGCATGTACAGCGCGCTTACGGCAAGTGTTATGAATATCCACTTGAAGTAAAGGGACGTGTAATAGCTGAATGAATTCGATGTAAATCCTTCTTCCACCGCATAGTTCACAAAAAAGACGGCTGAACCGATAGGCGACGTACTTGTAAAGATATTTTTCATCATAATAGCCGCTTCGTCGATACCATAAGGCTCGCCCTCGCACATTGCCATCCATAAACATGCTATAGCGGCAGGAATAAGAGAATTAAAAGCAATAATGCTGAAAATCGCTTCAAAGGTATTTCCGCAAAAGCTTATTGCAAGTACGCAAAGGCTGTAAAACAGTATCATCGCTACAAGAACGATGAACACCATTTTCAGTAGATCGGGGAAAATTTGCCAAAATTCAGCCATTTGCGGCAAAAACGGAGTTCCTATTCCCATGATAGCGATAGAAAGTATGACCGCTCCGATAGCAGGCAGCATGTAGACGGTAAGTCCCGAAAGGAAATCGGCGAAAAATCGCTGAGTACCGCTGAGAGGGAGCGCATAGTTCATATCGGTAATGGTTTTCCTGTAAAGATAAGAAAAATGGAACAGGGCTATTACCATGCCGAGAAACAGGCTTATACATATGGTGACTACCGCAAGTACAATAAACGGCATACAGCCTGCCTCAACAGCGTTGCTCAGCATTCTGTTTGCTTCGGTATCTTCAAGAGTGTCCAGATAAACGCTGATAAGACCGATAACGGAAAGCACGGGCAGACCGAGTATTTGCAGTACGATATTAACGATAAGGAGCTTTTTGTTGCCTGAAATATCGTTCTTGTAACGTGTGCCGAAAAAGCTCTTAGGCTTACTTGATGTCGCTGCTGTCATATCCAAGCACCTCCAGTTCATAGATAAATATTTCCTCGAGAGAAAGAGGTATCATTTCAAAAAGAACGGGCTTTTTCGGAGCGAAGAAAGCTTTCAGCACGTCCGCTTCACCCTTTGCGATGATGTAGTAGACGCTCTGACTGCGTTCAAAATGAAGAATTTCAAGACCCGTTTCCGCAAGCTGCTCACGGGTATACTCAACAGGCGAACCGTCCTCGTTAGGCGGAAATACGATCTGTAGCTTGTGAACGCTCGACGTAACGCTGTCGAGTTCTCTTGAAAAAACTATCTTTCCGTTGTGGAGAAGCGCAGCCGTATCGCAGACCTCGTTTATCTCGCGGAGATTGTGCGACGATATAACTGTAGTAAGCTGACGGTCGAGCATAGCGTCCACAAGCATTTTCTTCACGATAATTCGCATAGTCGGGTCAAGTCCGTCGAAAGCCTCGTCGAGAAGAAGATAGTCCGTCCTGCAAGCAAGACCGATAATAACGACAGCCTGACGCTTCATGCCCTTTGAAAACGTGTTTATCTTCTTATTAAGGGGAAGATTGACGCGTTTCCTCAGCTCCTCGAACATTTCCTCCGAAAAATTGCTGTAATAGCTTTTGTAGTAATTTTTCAGGGCGTTAAGAGTATAGCTGCCGAACTGCACCGTTTCATCGTTTATGAAGAAAACCTTTTGCTTTGCGGAAACGTTGTCGTAAACAGCTTCGCCGTCTATGAGGACTTCCCCCTCCTCCTGCTTGTAGATACCCGATAAAAGCCGAAGTATGGTCGATTTTCCTGCTCCGTTTGAACCCAAAAGACCGAACGCCGTACCTTTTTCGATTTTCAGGTCTACGTGGTCGAGAGCAGTATAAGCGTCGAATTTCTTCACAGTATTTTTCAGCTCTATCATATTTCCTCTCCTTTCTCAAAAATGCCGTCAATGTGCTGTTTCAGAACGTCCGCCGAAACTCCTCGTTTTTTTGCCGTTTTCGCCGCAGCGTCAAAATCGGATAAAGCCGCTTCACGAAAAATTCCGCTGTCAAGGGCGGCAACAAAGCTCCCCCTGCCCGGAACGGAGTAGATAATGCCCCGTCGTTCAAGCTCCTGATATGCTTTCGCAACGGTGTTCGGATTTACTCTCGTATCCTTTGCAAGGCTGCGGACGCTGGGTAGCTGAGAGTTTTCGCTGAGAGTTCCCGATATTGCAAGTTCTGTTATCTTGCTGTATATCTGCTCATAGATCGGAACTCTGCTTGTCAGATCAATAGAAAACATAAGCGCTCCTTTCTGTCCAATGCGTACTATGGTGTGTAATACAGTTATTACACTTATACTATATCACATTTCCGCAGCTTTGTCAAGAGCTTTTTAAAAATTAATTTAAAAAAATTGCAGGGGAAGTTTTTTGACTTCCCTCTGCGCTTAAATTCCATCAATATCCCTTCTTATAGTAACCTCAACAAGTTTGTCGTTCTCATCGAACGCTAAGTATGCGAAAACGGCAGTATCTAAAGGTCCGTAATACTCCCCCAATTCCACAAACATTGCTTTAACCCCGACTATCCTGTCATTTTCATTATCAGAACCATTTTGCATTTCATCTGTACTTGCAAATGAAGTAGAACTTGCCGCATCGTTTATGCAAAGTCCCCCATCAGTATTTAAAAGCTCTATCTCCCACCCCTTTTTTTCAATAATTTCAAGCGTTTCATTCCAACTTGTTCCAACAGGTATTTTTCGCATTACATAACTTCGTACCGCTTTATTCGGTCGGCTTATCGGAACAGCCAATAAAAATATACCGCAAAAAACAAACGGCAGAAGTACCAAAGAAATCACAACAGCAGCTACACGTTTTAAAATCTTTTTCGTTCTTTTTTTCATTATTATCACCATTGTTCACGCAAGTTCACACAATATTATTTTTTATGGCGAACACCGCAAGCTGTGTGCGGTCTTTCAGTTTAAGCTTTTCGAGGAGACGTGAGATACCGTTGCGGACTGTCCCCTCGGCAAGAAAAAGCTTTGAAGCTATCTCCTTGTTGTCGCAGCCGTCGCAGATAAGTCTCAGGAACTCAGTCTCACGGTCGGTCAGATCGAAGTTTTTCGGCGTCTGCTTGGGAGCGTCGTTTTTTATGGACTGAAAAACATTTCCGCTGAAAACGCTTATTCCCCCTGCCGCCGCCTTAATCGAGTTGATTACCTGACTGCTGTCCATTTCCTTTAGTATGTAGCCGTCCGCGCCGCTTGACACAGCCTTTTCGACCGTTTCCTTATCGTCGAACGTTGTCAACACGAGGACTTTTACGCCGCTTAGTTTATCCTTTATCTGACGTGTACCGTAACCGCCGTCAAAATCAGGCATACGCATATCCATAAGGACTACGTCGGGCTTTAAACGCACCGCAAGCTCGAAGGCTTCCTTGCCGTTGCCTGCCTCTCCGACCACTTTTATTTCCTCGTCCTGACTGAGGACTGCTTTCAGCCCCGTGCGAAGTATCTCCACATCATCGGCTATTATAACTTTTATCATTGCCGCTCCTCCCGTGTACCTTAACTATCGTTGTAAAACCCTCGCCCTCTATGGACGAAAATCTTACTGTACCGCCTATTTTTTCAATGCGTTCACGTATTCCTCTCAGACCGTTGTTTTCCTTTATTTCGGCGCACCCCCTGCCGTTATCGAATATATAAAGCTCCAAACGGTCGTCAAGAAATTTAATTATAATGTCGAGCCTGTCCGCCCCCGAATACCTCATGGAGTTGGTGACAGTCTCCTTTACCGTATCGTAAATTTCACGAATGCAAAAGCTGAATCTGCTGTCCTCCGTGCCTTGGACGCATATTTCCGTTTTCATACTTCGCACAGCCGCAGTTACGGTATTTACGGCGCGGGTCACAGACGTCATAAACTCGTCGTCACGCAGATTGTTTATAGAACATCTCAGCTGAGTTATGCCGCTTCGGGATAACCCGTCTATCTCGGACGCATAGTTCAGAAGCTCCGCAGGATCGGCATTTTTGCTTTGAAGTTCCGCCTGCATTATTTTTGCAATAGAGCTTATCATGGTAAATGTATGACCTGCGGAATCATGTATCTCCTGAGCTATCCTGTTACGCTCATGCTCCAGAGAAAGCTTTTTTTCAGCTTCGGTAAGCTCATAGAACTCCGATACATTGCTTATAAGGACTATTCGAGCTATCTCCGTACCTTTTTCATTGCAGATACGGCTTTTTTTGAGACTGTACCGTTCCTCGCCCACAACAAGCTCCGCAGAATCGGAATCAAAGTCCGCCGCATTGCCCGAAATTCTGTTAAGCTCCGCAATAAATCCTGCATAATCCGTAAAATCCGCAGGGATAAGCGATTTAGCCGACTTGTTTTTATATGTTACATTTCCGTCTGCGTCAAAAATTATCGCCGCCATATCTATGTTGTCTATAATATCACGGATAGCCATGCGGTTAATATTCAGCAGACCGTACCTCCGTATAGCGATAAGAACCATTATCACGGAAAATGCAAAAAACAGCGGTGTAAGCTCTATTTTGGACTTTATTACACCGCTTACGGTAAATATATTTATGATGAGCGGTACGGACGCCGCCAACGCAAGGAGCAGGGATTGATTTGAAACAATGCTGCTCCTTTTTGAATGACGTACAAACATCAGGGATATACCCGATATAATAAAAATATAAAACAAAAGCTGGAACACGTAAAACAGACAGCCGTATTCAATGCCGCTTTTGCCGAATTTCGCATAATACAGCCCATGCAGAGGGTTTGCGGCGATACAGCCGAACATCAGGACGGCAATTGACGGGAGAAATCCCGTAAGTCTTTTCAGTTTTTGAGAAGTCTCCGAATACTCTGCCGAAAACATCAGCCAAAACGGGGAAAATGCGCATATACCTGCATTTCCGATAAGATAGCTCACGGAAAGCTGCGTATCGCTTACCGAAAAAAGTATCAACAGTTGCGAAACGAGCCATAAGGCTATCGACAGCAGGCATACTAAAAACAGCCTTGTCATGCGATTATTGTTGCCGCGCCTGAGTATCCAGCCGACCGTCCCGAGCATTCCGACAAGTCCAAACATAAGAAGCGCAGCCGATACCATAGCTTTCCCTCCCTATTACCAAGTCCAGTCGGAAAACTTTTTGGATACCGTAGACTTCATAGTTTCGCCCTTTTTCTTGCACGATTCGTTTACAGCGGCTATAATTATGAAAATGATACCCACCGCAAGGAGATATACCCACCAACCGGCAGCGTTGAAGTATTTTTTTGTGGAAACTATCGTCATGATTACAAGCGATACTGACGACGCCGTGAACCACGTTTTGCTCTTTACATAGAACGAAAGAACCAGTATTCCTGCCGTCACAGCAAGTACGAATATCCTGTTGAGCAGTTCGCCGTAAATAAGTCCGTCAAAGATAAGTCCCACAAATGAAAGAACGAAAACTATCGTAGATACTGTTTTTGAAGCTTCCTTGTGATTTCTCCAGATGTATTTGTACGCAACTCCCGACATAACCATTATCGCAAGAGTTATTTTACTGTTTATCATCGAGGAATCGGGATTTAGAAATGGACGGGCTATCGCCGCCATTGCCGTGAAAAATACGGAGATCGAGAGAATCGCAGCCGCCGCGTCTTTTTTTGTATTTCTTTTAATAAATCCTGCAAGAAATACTGCGACAGACATAAGTCTCAAAAATAATGACGTCCTGTTAAATACTCCTATAGGGAGAGCCGCCGTCCATGAACTGAGCAGCAGCACGTCTATCTTGATGCGGTTATCGCTTTTGTAGACCAAGGCTTCGGGGAAAACCACTCTCGACGCGATTATAAGCAGTACAAACAGCGCGAACATGCAATATCTTTCCATATCGGGACCATTGCCGAAATAATGCCTGAGTATATGGTCGGTCAGCGAAACAAGGCTGATAACAGAGCCTATCGCCGTAATGTTGCAGTTTGCGGAATAAGACACGACAAAGTGAAGAATACAAAGAGCTGCAATAACAAGGAAAAGCTCCGTATAATAGGTATTGAACAGAAGCACTAATGCAGCCGCCGTCATTACGGAATAAATTGCCGTCTGAGTTTGCAGCGGATGATGCGCATGGAGTTCAAAGGCAAACTTCGGCATATATAAGTAAAACGCCGCTATTGCAATGTAAACAAGAACAAGTCCGCCGTAGACAAGAGTTTTTATTTCCTTTGAACCTGCGTTAAAAATTTCGTTGAACCTGTTGTTGACAAAGACTGCCGATATAAAAGGCATTATCGGAAGCGCAAGCCCTGCCGCTGTCTGAATATCCTTTGACCTGCTCATACAATGCCATGCAAGCGAAACAGTGACTGCGGCAGGCACGATAAGATTGAACGCAAAAAACTCGCTGTTATCCGCAAGCAACGATACGAACGCGCCTACGACCATTCCGATAAACGAGATAACACGGACAGCCGTCTGATTCTTCGGCGAAAAAACGTTTATAATATATATCGCCATCGTTGCAAGGGCGAAAAAGAGCATTGAAGAATCCTTGCCAAACTCGTTTTCAAGCCTGCACGCAACGGTGAATGCAGTGTAAATTCCGATAATATTGGAAAAAATGAACATCCAACTCTGCTTTTTGTAAATGCCGTAGAAAATAAGCTGAGCAAGGACTATCCCAAGCACCGCAAAGGCGCATATATCTGCGTCAAACGACTTAAATAAGACGTATGTTATTGAGATGAACTCAAATATAACAGCCGAAATATCGCCTATCATCACGACAGGTTTTTCAACGCTCGTTCCCTTCTGCGGTTTGAGCATGTGAATGAGAGCCGTTATTATAAGCTGAACTGCCGCTGTTAAAACGGCGAATCCTCCGACAGTATCGGTCAACTGAACGCATATAAATATCAAAGCTCCCGATATAAAGGAGAATCCTGCGTAATGAAACGCTGTGTTCTTATAGATAGGGAAACCGATAAACGAAGCCGCCGCCGCGATAAGCATAATTACCGCTAAGAGCGCGCCCCTGCCGTCGCCGAAGAAGCTGAACCAACTGCCGAAAATTTTGTAATAGCCTGCCGTGGCGAACGATGTAATAGAAACAAGCGAGCCTATCATGTAAAACGCAACGGAAGTACGTTCAAGACCTGCCGCCGCTTTCATAACGCCGCTTACGCCGAACGCAAGAGCCGCCGCTCCTGCAAGAGCGAAAATTCTTCCGCCCGGCTCCATTTTTACCCAGTTAGCAGCTACAAATGTAATTGCTGAAAGTATGATAAACGCCGTTCCTATAAGCAGCATTATCGTTGACGCGCTTAGTTTTTTCCTCGGCATCGGCGGCTTGACCTCCACAGGCTGATAGGAATACTGCATATTCTGCATCGGATTCTGCATCGGATTCTGCGGCGGACGGGGCGTCTTATTGTCTGAGCTTATTAGAAATACTATTCCGATGATGACCCCTGCCGGAACGCCTAAAAATATAAAACCGAAAATTATTACCATTATAAATCCTTCCATATAAAAACCTCCTTATTTAATTTAATACATCTGAAAACCTGTTTGATGTTGACTTAATTATACCGTTTTTTTCCTGAAATTTGAAGATGTCATAAGTCACGATCACAGTGACAAATGTCACTTTATGCTGTTATGCTGTATCAGCTTTCTTATTTCGATACCCTGCGATTCCGTAAGACTTTTGACCTTGTACTTTGAACGGCTTTCACCGCTGAGCCATATAACTACATGGCACTTCTTGAAAAGCTTCTGGAAAATATTCTGCTTTATCTGCGCCATAACGACGTTTTCTCGCCGCGCGATAACAGTGTGGAACGACGTTCCCTTTGAACATCTCAGGATAATTCTGTCGTCGTATACCGACAAGCCGCTTGTGCAAAGAGCGACCGTTTTCACCATAGTAAGCCATATAAGAGGAATTTCCGCCATTATTACAAGAAAAAGCGAAAGATCGGCTAAATTCAGCGGAAGAGCCTCCGCCGAGCCGTACAGTAAGGCGGTCAAAACGATGCCTGCCGCAGGAAGTCCTGCATAAGTGAAAAACGCCGTAAATCTCGGGCGGTATTTCAATCGTCCATCTCTCGGCAGGGACGGATATTCGTTAATGCTGCCGAGATTTTTTTCACGGCTTATCGGCATAAGCACAGGCAAATGCGAATCGTAGCCGTATCCCGGACAGCTTATATTCACCGTTACCGCTCCGCACAGCTTCATAATGAGATTCTGCCGCATATCAATATAATTTATATGCTTTGTCATTATTCTGTGTCTGCGCCTTTTGACAAGTCCGAACGCAACATTTATGCAGTCCGTGTCGGCTGAAAGCTGAAAATGCGAATATCTCAGCAGATTCATAATAAACGACAGCAGCCACGCTCCCATGAAAAACATTCCCGTCATAGCCGCCGCTTTTGGGATACCGCTCAGAAGCTTTACGTAAATATGTTCAGCCTGCTCGGTGATACGGCTCATGGCGATAGAAAGAATATCGTGGGCAATATCTCCGCCTTTGAAGAAAAATGCCGCAATATAGACTGCTCCCGAAAATCCGCTTGAAAAAAATACCGAAAAAAGCAGTACCGAAACAACGCTGGGCTTAGGCAGACTTTTAAACGCCTTTTCTTTTTTTACATCGGGAATATGAGCCATTAAAGTCTCCCCTGCTCTTTGAGTTACCATAAGCTTCATATCCGCTGACTTGAATAATCCTGCTCCCGTATCGCAGCGCACCGTCACAGCCCTGAACGGCACGAGGTAAAAGGGCGTTTCCGTTGACGCAGAACTGACCTTTTCAAACGGTATAGTCCGTCTTATTTTAACTATAAAGCCTTCGCTGTGCATTACAGCTTCGTCCGTAACGGTTATCTCCGAAAAATACCAGCGTATATAGCCGTAAACAAGGATAACGCCCAAAACAGCTATGTCCATCCATGCGCCCTTGACCCACGCGTAAATTCCGGCAGGGTCAAAGTGAAACACCGATACTCCTCGCAAAAGAGGAAAAATAAGCAGCCATATATTTTTCAGTGAATAACGCAGAATGCGCAGGGGGTGTTCACGGCAGATCATGGCAGCTCCTTTCCCGAACCGTTCGCCAAACGGATCAGTTCGTTGAAATCGTCGTACCTTAAAAAGAGAAGCCGAAGCTGTCCGCCGTAAACAAAAAGCACAAGGAAGTTCAGTCCCGTTCGCTTTGAAAACGGAGTTGTGACGGCGGCTGTATACTGAACAGTTGAAAGTTTGACGGACTTATGCGATCTGTAAACAACTCCGCTGCGCTTGGAGATGCTCTTTCCGTCAGTCTCGTAGCTTAAAGCGGCAAAATACAGCGGCAGATAAACGCAGTCCGCAAAAATAACAGCCGTCAGAACTGCAATACCTATTATCGCAACAATGATATTTACAGGTATATAAAGCCTTACCGCCGCCATTATCAGCAGAGAAACGACCAGAACGCTCACTCTCATTGTCAGCAGAGCGTTTTTATCCGGCTTGAATTTTTTCATTCCGACCTCCGAATTATCAGTAATTTACATACATAAATATATTATAACTCATTTTAAACAAAAAGTATACCTTTTTTTGTAAATTTTAAGAGTCTGTTTAATATTTCGGCGTGTGCGGATTTTCGAGCATAAATTTGTCGAGTACAAGGCGAAAAAGCGAAAGCATACTTGATGTATGGTGAGGTTTTTCAACGCAGTAATCGGCAAATTTTGCCGAAAAGACGTGCGCGATGAGGTATTAAACAGGCTCTAAGGAGGATAATTATGATACTCGAAAAAATCAACGGCTTCGTATGGGGCGGCGGACTTATATTCCTTCTTCTTTTCACGGGTACGGTTTTAACGATACGCCTGAAATTTATTCAGCTCAGACTTCCGATACTGCTCCTAAAGAACGGCAAATCGCAGAATTCGGGCTTATCGCAGTTGAAAACCGTCTGCATGAGCCTTGGGACTACTATGGGTACGGGAAACATCGTCGGAGCAGCCTCCGCTCTTGCATTAGGCGGCGCAGGCTCGATATTCTGGATGTGGGTATCGGCTTTTCTCGGAATGAGCATAGTTTACGCCGAGAACGTGCTTTCCGCCAAATACAGCGATAAAACGCTTAAAGGTCCTATGGCGTATATTTCAAAGGGACTGGGCTTTCCTGCCCTCGGCGCAATATTTGCCGTCTTTTGCGTGCTTGCGTCCCTCGGCATGGGCGGTATGGTTCAGGTCAATACATTTACAGAAGCACTGGGAGACTGCACCGATTTCAGCCGACCTGCCGCCGCATTGGTGATATTTCTTCTCATTCTGCTGACCGTTCACGGCGGCGGAGAACGTATCGGTACAGCCGCGCAGTATCTTTTGCCTGCTGCTTCGGCTGCCTACGCCGCAGTATGTGTGGCAACTATCGTCATCTACAAAGAACGGCTGCCCGAAGTTTTCCGCAGTATTTTCTCAGAAGCGTTTGACTTCAGGTCGGCGGCAGGCGGAATTTTCGGCTACGCCCTGTCCGTTGGCATTCGCCGAGGTATATTCTCCAACGAGGCAGGATTGGGCAGTTCCCCGATACTCCACAGTGCGGCAGAAACTTCTTCGCCGCACACTCAGGGACTTTGGAGCATGTTTGAAGTTTTTTTCGACACCATTCTCTGCTGTACCCTTACAGCCGTGACCGTGCTGTGCGGTTCTGAAAGCTTTTCCGTTACGGAAGCGGTCTCGGCGGCTCTCGGTTCTTACAGCGATACTTTTATAACAACTGAACTCGGGATATTTGCGTTCTGCACGGTCATAGGCTGGTACTACTGCGGCATGACCGCTTTCAGCCATATTTCAAAGGGACGGTATATCGGCGTATTCGCCGCCGTCTACTCGTGCTTCGCCGCTTCGGGCTCGATATTCTCCTCTGAAACCCTGTGGACGCTTTCCGATATTTTCAACGGACTTATGGCTTTCCCGAATCTTTTGGCAATACTGCTTTTAATGCCGAAAATTAAAGACCATACGTCTAAAAATTCAAATGACTGAATTTAGCACGACCTAACAACTTTTTTTGGTCAATACTAACAATGTTGAATAGATTTTTTATTTACTATTGACATATTATCTTTTTTTGGGTATAATTATATTATCTCAGTTTGTGACCGTGATTATTATTAAATTAATGAATTTATTGGCTATGCGCCATTAAAAAAGGCTCGGAATATAGTTTTATTCAATGCAGGAATTTAAGTTCAATAATATCGGGATAAGACGTGAGACTATCGTTTCCGTTCTTATCTCTCGCTTTATTATCCCCATGAACCGTTGTATACAGCGGTTCTGAACAGGATCTCTTTCATTCAAACAAAAATCAAATTATTTTTTCCGAAGCCTATACATACTAAGTTAAAATTATATCCGATAAGGAGGAAATTCAGTGAACGAAAACAATTCAGCCAAAACTTCCCGCAGAAGCTCTGCCGCAAAAAAAGAGGCGGCTTCCCCCAGAAAAACATCAAGAACAGTTTCCGCAAAATCGACCTCGGCAAAGACAAAAGCCGTAACCGACGCCCCCAAGCAGAAAAGGACCCGTCAGCAATCAAAGGAAATGAGAAAAACGCCCGTCAGGATAATACCGCTGGGCGGACTTAACGAGATCGGCAAAAACATGACCGTATTCGAGTGTTCTAACGATATGTTCATACTTGACTGCGGTCTTGCTTTCCCCGACGCCGATATGCCCGGAGTGGACATCGTTATCCCCGATTTCACCTACGTTGAACGAAATGCGGACAAAATACGGGGCATCGTTATAACTCACGGTCACGAAGATCACATCGGCGGACTTGCCTACCTGCTCAAAAAAGTCAACGTGCCTGTCTATGCCACACGCCTTACCATAGGTCTTATAGAGGGCAAGCTTAAAGAGCAGGGCATTCTCAATATGGTCAAGCTCAACATAGTTGAACCGAGAAAAACCGTCAAAATGGGCTGTATGGCAGTAGAGTTCATCAAGGTGAACCATTCTATCCCCGACGCTGTTGGAATGGCTATCCATACACCGGCAGGCGTTATCGTCCACACGGGCGATTTTAAGGTAGACTACTCCCCTATCGACGGAAATATAATAGATATTGCGCGATTCGGCGAACTCGGCAGCAAAGGCGTACTCGCTCTTATGGCGGACTCCACAAACGCTGAAAGAACAGGCTTCACACGCTCCGAACGCACTGTAGGCGAATCTTTTGACCGCCTGTTCAAAAAAGCCGAGGGCAAACGCATTATAATTGCAACCTTTTCGTCAAATATCCACCGTGTTCAGCAGATAATCAATGCCGCCGAACGATACGGAAGAAAAGTCGCTGTATTCGGCAGAAGCATGGTAAACGTCATCAATACGGCTATAGAACTGGGCTACCTCGAAGTGCCTGATAACCTTATAATAGATATCGAAATGATGAACCGATATGAAAACGAACGCATTGTCCTTATAACCACGGGAAGTCAGGGCGAGCCTATGTCTGCGCTCACTCGCATGGCTATGAACGAACACAGGAAAGTCAACATCACTCCCATGGACTTCATTATCATTTCCGCCACGCCTATCCCCGGCAACGAAAAATACGTCACAAGAGTTGTGAACGAGCTTATGAAATCGGGCGCGGAAGTAGTTTATGAAGCAATGTACGAAGTCCACGTTTCGGGACACGCCTGTCAGGAGGAGCTTAAACTCATGCAGGCGCTTACTAAGCCGAAATTTTTCATACCCGTACACGGCGAATACAAGCACCTTCAAAAACATGCCGACCTTGCCGTACAAATGGGAATGGCTCGTGAAAACGTGATCATTGCCGAAATAGGCAACGTTATCGAAACAGACGGCGTTTCCATGAAGATAGTATCGCAAGTACCCTCGGGACGCATTCTCGTTGACGGTCTCGGCGTGGGCGATGTAGGTTCTATAGTCCTCAGAGACAGAAAACACCTTGCTCAGGACGGTCTTATAATAATCGTTATCGGTATCGAGAGGGCTGCAAACGAAGTGGTCGCAGGACCTGATATTATTTCACGAGGTTTTGTGTACGTCCGTGAATCGGAGGAGCTTTTCGTACAGGCTAAGAACGTTCTGAACAACACTCTTGCCAACTGCTCCTACTCCGAAATGCGCGAGTGGAATACGCTCAAAGGCAAGCTTCGGGATGCGCTTTCCGATTATATCTACCAGCAAACCAGACGCAGCCCGATGATACTGCCTATTATCATGGAGCTGTAGAACGATTTTTGCTATCGTGTACAAAAGTCCTAAGCATTACGAATCAAAAGCGGGGTGTTTTGAGAAGTGAAGAAAAAGTTTCCGATAGTTGCGCTGCTGGTAATTGCAGCAATACTTTCAAGTCAGCTGTTTGTTTCGCTGTCGCTTTTTGAATACAACAGGTTATACGGCATTATCGGAATGACGTCCGCGGCTGTTCTTGCGGTCGTGCTTTTGATTCTGTATGCGGTATTCTCAAAGAACTCTATACGCCATATAACTAAAATGAATACGCACCTCGAAAACTCCGCCGCCGAGTACATGAACACCCTGCCTGCTCCCATTGCCGTTATAGGCGCAGAGGGCAAGCTCGTATGGTACAACAGCGCATTCACCGATAAAATATGCGGAGGCTGCGACGTTTACGGCATGAGCTTCGAGGAATGCGTAAAGCTCAGCATCAAAGTCCTTACGGAAAACGGCTCGGCTGTATGCCATGTGAACGACTCGATATATAAGGTCGTGTTCGAGGAATTTTCCGAAAATGACATTACTTTTCTTATAACCTACTTTCAGGACGAAACTAAATATTTCCACCTGAAAAAAAGCTCCGAAGAATCTCACCCCAACGTTGTAATAATAACCATAGACACCTACGACGAAATAATGCAGAACGCCAAGGAAAGCGAAAAAGCCATTGCTTCTGTTGAAATAGAGCAGCTTATCGAACGTTTCATGAGCAGCACCAACGGCTTTATCAAGAAAACCTCTCCAAACACATTTTATGCTGTCATTGAACGCCGACACCTTGAAGAAAAAATCAAGTCGAAATTCAAAATACTCGATCTGGCAAGAAATATAAAAATTGCCGGAAAATATCCCCTCACCCTTTCGATAGGCGTAGGAGAGGGTGCGTCGTCCCTTGAGGAAAGCGAAAAGATCGCCCGTCAATGTCTCGATATGGCTTTGGGACGGGGCGGCGATCAGGCTGTTATTAAAACCGACAGCGGATACCGATTCTTCGGCGGAGTTTCCAAGGGCGTTGAAAAAATGTCACGCACCAAAACACGTATTATAGCCAACGCGATGCAGGACATCATCATGGATTCCGATAAGGTCTACATAATGGGTCATCGCTTCGGCGACCTTGATTCGGTCGGAGCTTCGTGCGGACTTGCAGGCGCGCTGAGACTTTTGGGCAAAGAAGTCCATATTGTCGCCGACCGCTCAAAAAATCTTGCGGTAAACCTTATTGATATGGTTGAGGAGCAGGCAGGTCAGGGGTTGTTTATTTCCCCGTCAGCCGCATTGCAGACGGTCACGGACAGCGATCTGCTCATTATCGTTGACATACACAACAAGGATTTCATTGAAAGCCGTGAATTATACGAGCTTTGCCGTCAGGTCGTCGTTATAGACCACCACAGAAAAACTGTCAACTATATCGACAATGCCGTTATCTTCCACCACGAACCCTACGCCTCGTCTGCTTCGGAAATGGTGACCGAGATAATACAATATTTCAGATTCAGCGGCGACGACAAGCTCCCCTCTTACTGCGCGGAAGCTCTGCTTTCGGGAATCATGCTCGATACAAAGAATTTCGTTATGCGGACAGGCGTGCGAACCTTTGAAGCGGCGGCGTTTCTTAAAAAATCGGGCGCAGATACGGTTGCTGTAAAGCTGCTGTTCTCCAATTCCTTTGAAGCTTACAAACGCAAGGCGCAGATAGTTTCTGCCGCAAAAATACATCGTAACTGCGCTGTCGCAATAGCGGACTTCAAGTCCGATGATATACGAATAGTCGCTCCGCAGGCGGCGGACGAGCTTCTCAATATCACTGACGTTGACGCTTCGTTCGTTATCTACAAAACGAATAATGTTGCGAATATCTCCGCTCGTTCGCTCGGAGCTACCAATGTTCAGGTAATTATGGAAAAGCTCGGCGGCGGCGGTCATCAGACAATGGCGGCTGCTCAGCTCACGGACAAAACGCTTTCAGAAGCCGAAGAACTGCTTATCGAAGCTATTGACAGCCGTGAAGAAGAACTTGAAAACGACGACTGAAATTTTTCTGAAATATGTTAAAATTCAAACTATTTTCTAAGAAAGGATATTTATTATGAAAGTCATTTACTTACAAGATGTTAAAGGCTCAGGAAAAAAGGGCGAGGTAAAAAACGTGGCTGACGGCTACGCAAGAAATATGCTGCTGCCAAAGGGACTTGCAGTTGAAGCTACTCCTGCAAATCTTACCAAGCTTGCAGGTCAGAAGTCCTCTGCTCAGTTCAAGATAGACACCGAAAAGAAAGCCGCTGAGGAAGCCGCCGCTAAAATGAAAGACAAAAAAGTCATCATCAAGGCTAAGGCCGGCTCTAACGACCGACTTTTCGGCTCGGTCACAGCCGCTCACGTTGCCGACGCTCTCAATGAACAGCTGGGCATAAAGGTTGACAAGAAAAAAATCAATCTGAATACGGAAATAAAGGCTTTCGGCTCGTATTCGGCAGTTGTCAAGCTGTTTACGGGAGTTTCCGAAAAAATAGACGTTGAGGTGATCGAGGGCTGATGGAAGCTAACAGCATACTCTCCGCAGCCGAACTTCCCCACAGTATAGAAGCGGAACAATCGGTACTGGGAGCGGTACTTTCCGACCCGTCCGTCATGCCCGTTGTCATAGAAAAGGTCAAGCCCGAATACTTCTTCAGCGACAGCCACAAAAAGCTTTTCGGCATAATCTACCGAATGTTTACGAGCGGTTCGCCGGTCGATCCGGTAACGGTGCTGAACGAATCGGAAAAGCTGGGAATTTTTGAGACCTCCGCCGAGGGAAAACGGTATCTTGCGGAAATCGCAAACACGCTCCCCACTACCGCCAATATCGAAAGCTACTGCAAAATAGTTGCCGATAAATATTTCATAAGAAGTCTCGGGTTTGTCGCGCGAAGCATCATGGACGACATTCAAAGCGGCGAACAGGACGCGCAGCTCCTTCTCGATTCAGCCGAACAGAAGATATACGACATTCGTCAGGGACGAAACGTCAGCGGACTTTCTCCGATCGCGGACGCAGTTCTGGAGGCTTACGACAGACTGGGCAAGATAACCGGCGAGGATAAGGAAAAATATATCGGCGCAAGAACGGGTTTTACCTATCTCGATACAATAACTTCGGGACTCAATAAGTCCGACCTTATTATAATCGCCGCCCGTCCTGCAATGGGAAAGACCTCCTTTGCCATGAATATAGCCACAAACGTGGCGCGGCGGAACGATAAGGACGTTGTGGTTTTCAACCTCGAAATGTCCAAGGAACAGCTTGCGACACGACTTCTTTCCACCGAAGCCCTCATAGAATCGGGAAATCTCCGTAACGGCAGAATACAGACGGACGAATGGGTTCGCCTTGCCACAAGCGCGGCGTATCTGAGTACCCTGCCCATGTATATTGACGATACCGCAAGTATGACGGTTCAGCAGATGAAAGCAAAGCTCAGACGTGTGAAAAACCTCGGGCTGGTAGTCATAGACTATTTGCAGCTTATGGGTTCGACCTCGCGTTCCGATAACCGAGTGACCGTAATTTCGGAGATAACCCGTCAGCTAAAGGTCATGGCAAAGGAGCTTAATGTTCCCGTAATTCTGCTGTCACAGCTTTCACGAGCGGTTGAAAGCCGTACAGATAAACGACCGATGATGTCTGACCTGCGTGAATCGGGTTCTATCGAGCAGGACGCAGATATTATCCTGTTCCTCTACCGCGACGCTTACTATAACAAGGACAGCACAAAACAAAACATCTCCGAGTGTATAGTTGCGAAAAACCGTCACGGCGAAACAGGAACGGTGGAGCTTATCTGGAACGGTCAGTACACCCGCTTCTCAAACCCTGAATACAATTCTCCGCCGGAGGCTTAATATGCTTGATAAAGTCCGTCAATTTGCGGAAAAATATAATATGCTCCGATTGGGCTGCACCGTTGTATGCGGTCTTTCGGGAGGAGCAGACAGCGTTTGTATGCTTCGTGCAATTCGGGAGCTTTCGGCTGAGATCGGCTTTACCGTAGAAGCTCTGCACGTCAATCATTGCCTGAGAGGTGATGAAAGCGACCGTGACGAAGCGTTCTGCCGTGAGCTTTGCCGAGACCTCGGGATTCCTTTTACGGCTGTTTCCTGCGATGTTAAGGGATATTCGGCTGAAAAATGTATTTCCTGCGAGGAAGCTGCAAGGGAACTTCGGTACGGTATCTTCCGCAGATATACCGAGGGAAAACTGCTTGCCACCGCTCACAACGCCGATGATAACCTTGAAACTATGCTTCTGAATCTTATACGAGGTACGGGACTTAAAGGCATGGCAGGTATTCCGCCTGTTCGGGGAAATATCATTCGTCCCCTGCTCAGCGTTTCACGTTCTGAAATAGAGCAATATCTGAAAAAAATCGGGCAGACGTATGTTACCGACAGCACAAATCTCACTGACGACTACACCCGAAACAAAATACGCCATAAGATAATTCCTCTGATGAAAGAGCTAAACGGTTCGCTGACGGAAACTTCGGTGCGAACGTCGCTTGTTTTACGCAGCGAAAACGACCTTATCGAAGCGGAAGTCGATAAAGCTATGGAAAAATGTTTTCAAGGCGGCGTATTTACAGGTCTGAACGGGCATAATGAAGTTATCAGAAACAGATGTATTTCAAGATTCCTTTTAGAAAAGGGTTTCCCCGTTTCTCGGAAAAGACTGGAGGAATGCGGCAGAATAGCTGTAAACGGCGGAAAACTCAATATTTCGGGAAATTATTACCTTGTCTCGGACGGAACGGTCACGGAACTCAAAGAAATTCTTCCCGATACCTGCAAAGACATCATATCGAGGGAGCTTAAAATCGGCGAAAACAACATTTTCCCCAACGCTAAACTTGTCTGTGAGCTTGTCAATTGTGAAAATTTGAAGAAAAGCGATTTTGTTCACAAAAACTTAACATCTTATCTCCTTGATTATGATAAAATAATAGGAAGAGCTGTTGTCAGAAACAGGAAATACGGCGACAAGCTCCGTCTAAGCGGAAGAAGCTTCACTTCCTCCGTAAAAAAAATAATTAATGAAACAATTCCCGTGTCCCTGCGCAGTACCCTGCACTTCATCGAAGACGAAGAAGGTACGATATTCGGGGAAAAAATTGGCATTGCAGACAGGGTATCCCCTGACGAATCAACGTCCCGTCTGCTGAAAATAACCGTCGAGCGGGAAGGAATGGAGTGTATGATTTGACACCAAAAAAACACAGCGGCGTAGTTACTTACATTCTTATCGTTTTGATCTCGATATTCTGCGTATACTTTGTAATTTCAAAATTCTACGGAAATGCTGCAAAGACCGAATATACTAAGGTTATAACGTATTTTGACCAATATAAGGTGTCATATTACGAGCTTGACCTCGGTTCGGGAAAGCTGACCTATCAGCTCAGAGGCGAGGATTCAAAGCGGAAGTATGAAGTTCCTTATGTCAGCATATTCCTTGACGATACAAAAGAATACCGCAAGGAATACAACAAAATGTACCCTGACGAACCGCTGGTACAGAATTATATCCGACCAACGGACAACACATGGCTGCTGACGCTCATACCCGTACTTCTTACGGTCGGCTTGGCGATATTCCTCTTTGTGTTCATGATGCGTCAGAACGGCGGAGGAAGCAAATACAACACCTTTGGCAAGGCGAATCTGAAAAATCATGCAGACGCGCGAAAAGCCACTTTCAAGGACGTTGCAGGCGCTGACGAGGAAAAGAAAGAACTTGAAGAAATTGTCGATTTTCTGAAAAATCCCGGAAAATATACCGAAATAGGCGCAAAAATTCCAAAAGGCGTTCTGCTGTTAGGACCTCCCGGTACAGGTAAAACGCTCCTTGCAAGAGCTGTTGCAGGCGAAGCGAAAGTCCCGTTCTTCCCAATTTCGGGTTCGGATTTCGTTGAAATGTTTGTGGGCGTCGGAGCTTCAAGAGTAAGAGACCTCTTTGAACAGGCGAAAAAACACGCTCCCTCAATCATTTTCATTGACGAAATTGACGCTGTGGGACGTCACAGAGGCGCAGGTCTCGGCGGCGGTCACGATGAACGTGAGCAGACCTTGAATCAGCTTCTTGTTGAAATGGACGGCTTCACAGGAAACGAAAGCGTCATTGTTATTGCGGCTACAAACCGCCGTGATATTCTTGACCCTGCTCTGCTTCGTCCGGGACGTTTCGACAGACAGATAATGGTCGGCTACCCCGATGTAAAGGGTCGTGAGGAGATTCTGAAAGTCCACGCCAAAAACAAACCCCTTTCCCCCGATGTTGACCTGCGTATAATTTCTCAGACAACTCAGGGATTTACAGGAGCGGACTTGGAAAATCTTCTCAACGAAGCGGCTCTTTTGGCTGCAAGAGCAAATCGCAGCGCCATTATTGAAAAAGATATTGAAGAAGCTATCATGAAGGTAATTGCAGGTCCTGAGAAGAAGTCAAGAATTGTTACCGAGCATGATAAGAAGATAACAGCCTACCACGAAGCAGGTCACGCGGTTGCAGCATATAATCTGCCTACTCAGGATAAGGTGCATCAGGTCACGATTATCCAGCGCGGCATGGCGGCGGGTCTTACCGTAACACGTCCCGATACGGACGATATGCACGTTTCACGGAATCAGATGCGTGAGAACATTGTAATGCTTCTCGGCGGACGTGCGGCAGAGGAAATATTCCTTGACGATATTTGCACTGGAGCTTCAAACGATATTGAACGCGCAACTACTACCGCAAGAAATATGGTGACAAAATACGGATTTTCAAGCAAGCTCGGTACGGTCGTATACGGCTCTGACAACGATGAAGTATTCCTCGGCAAGGATTACGGTCATACACGCAACTACAGTGAAGCTGTTGCGGCGCAGATAGACGAGGAAGTTAAACTCATCATCGAAAAAGCCTATGAGGAGTGCGTTGCGATTCTTAAAGCCAACGCCGACAAAATGCACCGTTTGGCAGATTATCTGCTTGAACACGAAAAAATCAACGGCGACGACTTTGAACGTCTTATGAAAGGCGAGGATATTACGCCTGTGACAGCATAATAAAATATCTTTGAAAAGTCCCGTTCAAACCACGATGTTTGGACGGGACTGATTTTTATTTTACGTCGAATTTAATGCAAAACGGCTGTACCGCTTTATTGCGATACAGCCGTTTTCGTAACTGTAAAAATTTGCTTATTTAACCTCTTAACTCAGCGCCAATGTTTGCAAGTGCCTTGAGGGCTTTCTTCATAGCGGAATCAGCCTGTTCGTCTGTTAGAGTACCCTCGTGGGAACGCATGAAAATCGAGTACGAAACGGACTTTTTGCCGCTCTCAATCTGCTTGCCTTTGTATACATCGAAAAGCGTTACCTTTTCAAGTATCTTTCCTACCGCTCCTCTGATAGCCTTTTCAAGCTCGGCAACAGGAACTTCATCGTCAACGATAAGACTGAGATCGCGTGTTGTTGCAGGGAATTTCGGTAAGGGTCTGTATGTTATCTCGTCATTGGCAGTCTCCATAAGCTCGGGGATATTCAGCTTGGCAACGTAAGTCTTTACGCCCAGCTCATAATTATCCTGAACCTCGGGATGAACCTCGCCCATAATACCCAAATGCTTGCCGTCCTTCAAAATAACTGCGCTTCTGCCCGGGTGAAGTGCATACTTTTCATCAAAAACCTCGCAGTCGTTTGCACGGACGTACTCAACGCCGTCAATATTAAGCTCCGCAAAAAGCTGCTCTATCATACCTTTTAACGTGTAGAAATCAGCATTGCCGCCGTACATGCCGATAGTAAGACGCTGCGGTTCGTCGGGAAGCTGATATTCATATTCGTGACGAGGCTTTCCGTTGTTTACAAGAAGTGCATCGTCGCCCTGATAGCTGCGTTTTTCCTCAACGGGGATATATTCCTTTGAGATTTCAAAAAGACACGCTTTCTCGTTGCGGTTATTGTAGTTGAAAGACAGAACGTCAAGCATCGACGGGATAGTTGAAGTTCTCATAACGCTTGTGTCCTCGCCCAAAGGATTAACTATCTTAACAGCCTTGCGAAGTCTGCTGTTCTCGGGAAGTTTTATTTTGTCAAAATATTTAGGTGAAACAAAGGAATAAGTTGCTATCTCATAGCCGCCGAGAGAAACAGCCGTATTTCTGAGCGTTCTGATGAACTTCTGCTCCTCTGTAAATTCCGCTTTGGCAACTCCGCGGAAGTCGGTGGAGGGTATCTTATTGTAGCCGTAAATTCTTGCGACTTCTTCCGCAATATCAGCCTTGCACTCAATATCCACACGGAAAGACGGCGCAATAACCATTCCGTTCTCAATTACAAATCCGAGACGGTTCAGATAGTCGGTCATATCGGCTTCGGAGATGTCAGTACCGAGGAAATCGTTTATCCATGCAGGGTCGAACTCAACGGAGCTTGCGGTATACTCAGAGTGGTCGCAGTCGATAACAGTGTTCAGAACTTCGCCTGCTCCAAGCTCCTCAACAAGCTGAAACGCTCTTTTCAGACATACCATGCTGATAAGCGGATCGACGCCCTTTTCATAACGTGATGAAGCGTCTGATTTAAGCTTTAATTTTTTTGATGTGCGGCGAACCTGTGACGGCTCAAAGTACGCAGATTCAAATACGACCGTTGTTGTATCGTCCATGATACCGCTGTACTCTCCGCCCATTACGCCTGCAACAGCAACGGGCTTTTTCTCATCGGCAATTACAAGCATTTCGTCAGAAAGCTCACGTTCAACACCGTCAAGCGTCATTATTTTTTCGCCGTTTACAGCGTTCCGTACATTGATATGCGCGCCCTCGACATAGCGCAGGTCAAAAGCGTGCATAGGCTGACCGTATTCAAGCATAACGTAATTTGTTATATCAACAAAGTTATTGATAGGACGAACGCCGCTTGCACGAAGTCTCTCTCTCATCCAGCGCGGCGAAGGCTCTATTTTAACATTTTTAACTATGCCTGCACAGTATCTCGGGCATTTTTCGGCATTGTGTATATCGACTTTCAGCAGGTCGTTAATGTTGCCCTCAACGCCCTTGAATTCGGGAGATTTTACATTAAGGGGCTTATTATAAGTGGCGGCAGTCTCACGGGCAAGTCCGATAACGCTGAGACAATCGGGTCGGTTCGAGGTTATCTCAAACTCAACGGACGTATCGTTCAGACCGATAGCAGACCTTATATCCTGACCTATTTCGCAGTCCTCCTGCATAATGAAAATTCCGTCCTCGATAGCGTAGGGGAAATCACGCTTATCAAGTCCAAGCTCGCCGAGAGAGCAAAGCATTCCGTTGGATTCAACACCTCTGAGCTTGCCTTTCTTGATCTTAACTCCTCCGGGGAGAGTTGAGCCGTCCATAGCCACAGGCACTATATCTCCTGCGTTTACGTTTGAAGCTCCTGTAACTATCTGTATCGGCGCTTCCTTGCCGACCTCGACCTGACATACTACAAGGTGGTCGGAATTTTCATGCGGCACTACCGAGAGTATCTTTCCGACAATAACGTTGGAGATCTCTTTTCCCTCGATGTCGTAGCCCTCGACCTTTGAACCGCTCATTGTCAAGGCGTGGCAGTAGTCCTTTATCGGCATATCGGCTTCTACGTAATCGTTAAGCCATTTCATTGAAAGATTCATTTAACTTAATCCTTTCATTATTATTTACAGGTTCTAACGGTTCGTTATAAACCTTGATATTATTATTTCGTCAAAAGCTTTATAATGCTGCGGTCGAGCCGTTTCATTGATCGCTTTACTTTTGTATGGTCTCAAAGCAACTGATCTGTATTAAGATCGTCCATTTCAGCATCTCCGCAGGTTTGGAGTATATCGAATTTTGACTTTTGAATACTTCCTGCTTTTCCGCGCATATGGTTATTTTCAATTATCGCAAGATTGAGCGCACGCAAAAGCTCCTCCTGACTGCTTTGATTTCTGCACCTTATCTTTAACGATACATCGGCAGTCATCATTACATAGTAAACCGTGCGGCTCCGAATGTGCCTGACGCGTTTTATGACCTCGGAAAATCCATGAACATTGACTATACTTATTACAGGCACTACTTTCAGCGATCTGAAATCAAGAAAATATTTATGATCCATGAAAATATGTTTTTCATAACAAGCCATTTTCTCCAGTGTTTCATTGAAGCTTTCAGGGTCGAATACTCCTGCCTCGGCGAACATAGCCTCAAAGTCATATTCGACCTTTTTCGGATCGTGACCCTTGCAGTCTGTGAGCCGCACCGCAAGAATAATTACGATGTACAGCAAGACCGTTAATACAAGGAGCATTGCGGCTTTCACCTTATCATAAACGTCTGTCTCCAAAAACATTGTTATCACAAATGTCGCTGCTACTATAATAGGCAGAATGAACATTTGGGGAGAATCAAACCGAAATCTTGCTCTGTATCTTTTTTCCTGCTTTATCAGCTTTTCATAGGTATTCATCAGAACTGTTCAAGGAATCTTACATCGTTTTCGTAGAGCAGACGAAGGTCGTTTATGCTGTAGCGTCCCATAACCATACGTTCAAGACCCATACCGAATGCAAATCCCGAGTATACCGTGCTGTCGATACCGCAGTTTTCAAGAACCTTAGGGTGAACCATGCCTGCGCCTAAAAGCTCTATATATCCCTCGTCCTTGCACATCGAACATCCGCAGCCGCCGCAGTTGAAGCAACTTATGTCTACCTCGCAGCTCGGCTCTGTAAACGGGAAGTGATGAGGACGGAAACGCAGCTTGCAGTCATTGCCGTAAAGCTTTTTCATCAGCATTTCGAGAGTGCCTTTCAAGTCGCTCATCTTAATGCCCTTGTCAACGACAAGTCCCTCTATCTGGTGGAAAAGCGGCGAGTGCGTAGCGTCTACAGCGTCCGAACGGAAAACTCTTCCGGGCGAAATAATGCGGATAGGCGGTTTCTGAGTTTCCATAACGTGAACCTGTACGGAAGATGTCTGAGTACGAAGAAGAATCGTTTCGTCCGTTCCCTCGATATAGAACGTATCCTGAGTATCTCTTGCAGGGTGGTCGGGCGGAAGATTAAGAGCCTCGAATACATGGTAATCGTCGTCTATCTCAGGACCGTCGGCTATCTCAAAGCCCATGCCCATGAAAATTTCACGTATCTCGTTCTCCACCTTTGTAAGCGGATGAAACTTTCCAAGCGGAGCAGTCTTGCCGGGAAGCGTAATGTCTATGGTTTCTTCTTTAAGCTGAGCCGCCTGAGCGTTCGCTTTCAGAGCGGCAAGCTTCGAGCCGAGCGCTTCCTCAATGTCCGCTCTTACCTTGTTTGCAAGCTGACCTATAACGGGTCTTTCTTCGGCGGAAAGCTTTCCCATCTGCTTTAAGATCGCGGTCAGTTCGCCTTTTTTTCCGAGAAATTTAATTCTCAGTTCATCAAGCGCCTTGATCTCGGTGCATGAGTCAAGCTCCTGTTTCGCCAGTACCTTAATTTTTTCAAGCTGTTCTTTCAAAAAAATCACTCCTGTTAAAATTTTCGTGCCGTAAATAAAAAAATCCCGTCCAACAGGACAAGATGAACTTGCTTATTACCACCCATTGTTCGGAGAGCCGACACTCTCTTGTCCTTAACGCAGACATACGTCATCGGCTACACAGGAATATCCTCTCCCCTTTCACCGACGCCTCTCGCAAGTGAACTTCGGTATAAACAATTACAAGGCACTTTCACCGTGTGCGCCTCTCTCTGCGGAAATCGTATTATGCCTACTCTCTTGGTCACTGAGTTTAACAACTATATTATACCAGTATATGAAAAAAAAATCAAGTATTTTTTGAAAAATTCCTTCAAAAACATTGAATTTTTTTTCAAAATGTGCTATCATTAATAGTAACGATAATATACTTGCCCCTATTGCAAAATACACAATATCTTTCGGAATAAATTCCGTCTGTCTGCGTTGTCCTCCTCACCGTGCGACAGCACGCTTTCGTCGTCCGCCTTGTCAGACAGAATTTCTTCTCGAAATCTTTTGCATATTTTGCAATAGAGTCAAGTATAAAATTAACAGGAGACTTATTTTATCTATAATTTCGCAGAACAGCTTGTAAAAAAAGAACCGACAGGCGCAGATAAAATTAAAAAAATGACTTATCTTTTCGGCGGAGCAGCTCTGACGCTGATCCTTGCCGCCCTCGGTATAGTGTTTCTCGGCAGGGGTCTTATAACGTTCATATTTCTTGTTGCTGCTGCTGCGGCAGGATACGGCACGTTCTTTATGTTCAGAAGCACTAAGGTCGAATACGAGTACACATTCACCAACGGCGATCTGGATATTGACAAGATAATCGCACAGTCTAAGCGTAAGGAAATGCTGACGATACAGGTAAGCAAATTTACGGATTTCGGCAGATACAACGACAACGCTCCCGAAGAAACGGCTGACATGACCGTGATAATGGCTACAGACAACATTGCTTCTCATGAATTTTACGCCGATTTTCCCCACGAAGAATACGGCAGCGCACGTCTTGTATTTTCTCCCGATGAAAGAATGCTTTCCAATATAAAAAAAAGCCTGCATCCCTCCCTAAGAAACAAAGCGGCGCAGGAATTGCAGAATAATTTCATTTCAAACATGGGAGACGACCTATAAGTCGCTCTGAAATTTTTTAATTAAAGGAGTGTTTATTAATGCAGATCGTAACGACAAAGCAAATGGCGAAAGTTGAAGCGCAATCCGAAAAGCTCGGCACAACGCCAAAAGAGCTTATGAAGAACGCCGGCAGAAAGCTTGCCGAGCGTATCATGGAAATATGCGCCAACGAACATCCCGACCCCGAAAAAACAAGTATCGTATTTTTAGCAGGAAACGGCAACAACGGCGGCGACTGCTTTGCGGCTGCAAGCATTCTCGTCTACCGCGGATACTGCGTTACGGTAGTCAATCTGGTAAAAGAGCCGTCTACCGATATTGCCAAAGAGTATTTCGCCAAGCTCCCTGAAAAGGTCAATATTGTCACAGGCTACAGAAGCCATAACTTTGAAGCAGCTATGGAAGCTGCTGAACTCGACTATATGACAATGCACGATAAGGACGTTTCCGCTTTAAAAAACAAAAAAGAGCTTACGGCTATCGAGAAAATACTCATCAAAGAAAAGGAACGCATGACCAATGTCAGGAGAGCTGTCGTTTCGGCAGACGTGCTTATAGACGGCGTTTTCGGCACAGGCTTTCGGGGAAGGCTTGAAAACGATCTTGTGGCGATATTTGCCATCGGTACAAGCGCATATAAGCTGTCGGTGGATATTCCCAGCGGCGGCGACGGCTCTAAGGGTACTATCTCTCCCGGGTGCTTCAAGGCGGACGAAACGCTTTGCCTCGGCTGCCTGAAATTCGGTATGACACAGTATCCGCTGAAAAAAATGTGCGGAAAAATCACCGTAGCTGACATAGGTATCCCTCAAAGAGCATATGATATTCTTGAGGGAGAGCATGGCTACTATCGTCTGGAACGCAACAATCTGGCAGGATTTCCGCCTAAAAGAGAACGTGACGCTCATAAGGGAATATTCGGAACTGTCCTTGTAATATCAGGCAGCTCGTCCATGCGCGGAGCTGCGGCATTTGCGGCATTGGGCGCGCTTCGCAGCGGCGCAGGAATTGTCAAGGTCGCCTCAGTCGAAAAGTGCATCAACACCGTATCGGTACTCGCTCCCGAAGCCACATACCTTGAAATGGATTCGGACGACTACGGCTTTATGCTCTTTGACAGCAGCAAGGATATGCTTATGGACGCTATGGAAAAGGCAACCGCTGTCGTTATCGGTTCGGGAATGGGCGTTACAAACGATACTATGGAGATAGTCAGGTTTGTTGTGGCAAACTCCCCCTGTCCCGTAATTATTGACGCAGACGGAATAAACTGCATTGCCAATGACATAGAAATATTGGTGAACAGGAAATCCGATGTGATACTCACTCCTCATCCGGGCGAAATGGCAAGGCTGCTTAACTGCGATGCGCAGACTATAAACGAAAACCGTATCATGGTGGCTGAAAAATACGCCGAAAAATACGGAGTTACCGTAGTCCTCAAGGGAGCAGGCACGATAGTTTCCGACCGCTTTAACACCGCTGCAAACCATACGGGAAACGCAGGCATGAGCAAAGGCGACAGCGGCGATATTCTTTCGGGTATCATCGGTTCGGCGGTTGCGCAGGGCTTCTCGCCGTATGACGCCGCTTGCGCAGGAGTCTATATGCACGGACTTGCAGGAGATGCGGCGGCGGAGAAATTCGGTCAGGAGGCAATGCTCCCACGAGACGTTATCAACTGTCTGTCCGACGCTTTCAGAATTTTAAAAGAAAAACAGGAAGAATAAATCAAAACTGTTTCCAAAAATACGGATGTTAAATGTAAAAATTTTTTCGATTGGAGATAGACCTATGAAAAAGCTTTTGACATCCGTTGTTATTTGTGTATGCCTGTTTGTAATGACCGCATGCAGCTCGCCGATGAATAATTCGACAAAGCGGGAAAATAACCTCAACAGTGCCTTTACAGCCAAAATGACCGTCGTTCTGGATAAGCTCACCGCCGAGGGAACTATTACACGCAGCAGCGACAGCAATTGGGAAGCGGAATTTGAGTCCCCCAACACCCTAAGCGGCGTTAAACTCTGCTTCGAGGGCAACACTGTCAACGCAAGCTACAAGGGATTGAGTTTTTCCGTGCCAAAATCGGCTCTACCCGTTAAGGCAATGCTTACTAATCTTATTTCCGCTGTTGATACTGCCGCACGCGAAGAACAGCTTCAAGGCACGGAAAGCGAAGGTCTGCTCAATATAAGCGGAACTCTTGAAAGCGGCGATTACACTTTGAGCATTGACGATAAGGGCTGCATACATAGCTTTGAAATGCCTAACAATCTGCTGAAAATTGTATTCACTGAAGTGACGGTCTCAGGGACTCCGCAGATTCCCCAAAGCTCCGAGCTTACGACCGTCTGCACGACTTCCGAAACTGCAAGCACCGAAGCTGCAAATACCGAAACTACATCGGCAGCAGAATAATAAAAAAGGCAGGATTCTTCGCTTGAATTCTGCCTTTTATTTTAGAGCCTGTTCAGTATCTCCCCGCGCACGTCTTTTCGGCAAATTTTGCCGAATCCTGCATCAAAAATCCTTGCCATACGTGGTCTCCCCTACAGGGGAGGTGTCAGCGAAGCTGACAGAGGGGCTGACCGACAGACCAGTATGCCTGCGAATTTTTTCCTTGCCTTCGACAAAATTATGCTCGAAAATCCGCACATGACGAGATACTGAACAGGCTCTTATTCGTTATTTGGGAAATAATAATCCAACAGCAGGTTTACCATACGGGAATAGCTCTTAACTCCGTCCTCAACTCCGTTGAGCTTCATGCTTGTATCAGAAGCGGTGTCGTATACCGTTTCAACCGTTTCGGTAGAAATAAGCTCCTTTTCCGCATTCTCCTCCCAATAATTATCGGGCAGAAACCTGAACCAGTCGTTCTGTACCTCGGGAGAGATCATGTTCGTCAGCTCATATCCCGAAACGATCTCGTTTTCATATATCTGATTATGAACGTACTCCAAAGCGTCAAGATAACCGCTGTAGCGAACCTGCGGTTCGTCGCTGCCGAGTGTTGCGATAAACGATATGAAGTTAGCCTCGTCCTCCTGCATGAATCCTTTCAGATGAGCATATTCATGACATATTACCTCGGGCATTATCTCGGGCAGCATGTCGTTATTATAGGTAGCCTCCATAGAAAAAGGAAAATACATTCCCGATGTGCTTGTCTGGCTCATGAAATACGAAAACATGATAGGCTTCGGCTTCGGGTAGTACCCTTTAAGCTGCGGATACTTCTCCGAAGCTTTTTTCATAGCCTTTCTGCACTCCCCGACCGTATCTATGCTTATTTTAAAGCGATTATTTTCGTCTCGGGGAACTTGAACCGCAAGCTCGTTGCATTCATTTATAAGAAGCGCGTAAAGCTCTTTAAGCTCCTCGTTGTCATGCTCTGAGGCTGTGAAAAAACGTTCGGAAAACCGTGTACAGCCGTAAAGCGCAAAGCAGTTGAGGGCCTCCGTCAAACACACAAAAGAAAGAATCCAGAGACTTGCCGTCAAAGATACCGATGCAGTTCTTTTTCTCTGCTTCTTTGCAAAAATAAGCAGTATTATCATAAGCGGAATGCCAAGCCCGAAAATCAAAAGAGCTGCAATTATCATAAGCTCGCCCAGAGAGATCGGCAGAAGTCCCGATAAAAAAGCGTAGGGAGTTGAAATTACGGGAAAGATAACATCGGCATAAAAGTCCGCAAAGCCTGTCGAAAGCCTTCCGACCGCCGTAAGCGCAGCCGAAAACGCTATGACGATCAAAGGAATAATATATCGCTTTTTCATGGCTTTTCGGGAAGTGAACTGATTATTTTAGCGTCGAACTTTTGTATCGAGAGCGCATCGCCCGATGTAATTCCGGGAACGCCGTCAACATCGCCGTTTATTTTTCCCTCCTCTGAAAGACCGTATTTATCTTCATTGCCGAGGTGCTGTAAGATCGCTGTGGAATCGGCGATAGTGATCTTTCCGTCACAATTTGCGTCACCGACCATGCCTGCCTTTACCACACGTACACGCAGATATGTTACGGCTTTTCCCGAATCTGCCGTTATGACCGCAAAGCCCTCTCCGACAGAAGTAATAGTGCCTTTTCCGTCAACCGACGCAACAGACTCATCGGAAGAATAGTACTTCACGTCTCCGCTCATCTCCTGCAAGGCTATAGTTTTTCCGATACCTCTTATTTCCGTAACGGGATATTCTCCCGAACCGTCAACATTAACGTTAATAATATATTTCTTATCCCCTGCTACGTCAGCGGTCACTTTGCAGCTGCCGCCGCCAACAGCTACAATAACTCCGTCGGGATTTACTACAGCTATGGACGTATCGGAACTGCTCCATGCTATATCGGCATCGGACGGGATATTATTCAACGCTATTTTCTGAGAGGGACTTTTATCATTCAAGTCAATACTTCCAACCTCGACAGAACTTCCCTGAGATTGCCCCGTGTATGTGGACTTTACCTCGATATAGCTCTTGGAATTGCCTATTTCGGCATAGATACGGCAGTTTCCGCTGCCCTTTGCAGTTACAATACCGTCCGCCGAAACAACCGCAACTTTCTCATCGGTACTGCTGTACTTGACCGTCATACCGTCTGGCAGATCGGCTGTTATCTTTTGCGACGGCTCTGCATCGGAAAGAACCATGTCGCCGATATAATTTTCGACAGGCGTAGTAGACTGCTGAGGGTTATATTCTGAGACAACATTTATAATGTATGTGAACTTTTCGTAGATCGCTGTAATAACGCACTCACCTGTTCCCACAGCGGTAATGTTTCCCTCGCGGTCAACAACTGCGACTTCTTCATTGGAGCTGCTCCATTCTGCTGCGGAATTATCAACGCCGCTGAGGTCGGCAGACGCACTGTTCTGAGCATTTGTCAATTTGATCGTTCCAACCTCCTTGATAACATGATCTTCGGCGTTTTCTCTGAGTACAACAACGTCGAAACGCAGGGTCTGCCCCGATAATACGGCGTAAACGGAAGCTGTTCCCTTACCCACAGCAGTGATCTCAGCAGATAATTTTCCCGTCGGAACAACAACTGCGACAGTTTCATCATCACTGTACCATGTGGGTGTCTCGGTAGTTCCGCCAAGCTTTATAGGCGACTTATCCCCCACACAATCAAGGGTTATCGTATCGGCTGTCACTGTGTTTTCCTCAGCGGAGACAGTCGGAATGTTCTCTGTAAAAGCGCAGTTTACGCCGACAGCAGTAACAAAACACAATGCGGCGGCTGCGGCTGATATTCGTCTGTAATTCATTAAGATCCACTCCAAACTTTTATAAAATTAATACGTCGATTCAACGGTAAGCTCACGGCTCTTTACCGAACTTACGACCTCCCTTGAACCTATGATACAGCAGTTCAGGGGCTTTTCAAGTTCGGCGCATGCGGTCATAAGCTTTTCGGGCGTCATTTCAAGCATATCACGGCGGAGTTTTCTGCGAGATTCGTGAGTAACTCCTCGAAAATACGCAATATCGGCGTTCGAGGCATATTCGCTGTCCGACATAAGAGGCTCTCCCGAAGCAATACTGCTGATAATATAAGAACTTATATCGGGAGAACCGCTGCAATATTCTCTCAGGAAATCCGCGGTTTTTTCATATATACCAACGCTTTCTTCGGGGGACGGGTCGCAGTAGGAATGCAATTTCACCTCGTTAAGAGAACTTACGTTACAGCCCGAACCGTAAGCGCCGCCCTTGACCCTTACCTCGTTCCACAAATACTCATAAGAAAGTATCGTTGAAAGAACTCCCCACACAGCCTTATCTTCGATCGGCTCGCTGATAACTGCGCCGGAATGCGAAGTGGCAGAGGGTATAACTATCCCCTGATTCTTCGGGACTTCAAGGCTGAATCTCATACATTCGGCAGACGCTTTCTCCCCGTCAGGAAGAACATTGATAAGAGTATCAACAGATACTTCCGCAGCCGACGCAACGCTCACAGTAAGCCGAGCCTTACAGAAAATACGCTCCGCAAGCTCTTTCAGACTTCCCAAGAACTCCGAAAACTCGTCGTCAGTCAGCTTGTTTACGTCATGGAGTATTTTATAGCTCTCAAAGCCTGCGATGTACTCGCTGAATACGGATTCGGCAGACATAACCGCCGCTGAACGCCGTACCGCAAAGCGATAGCCGTCCGAAATAATATCCTGTTTAAGCTCCTCCTCGTCCTGCTTCAAAAGGCGGCGTGCAAATTCGGGATACTCGTACACTGTCTCCGTAAGAAGTTCGCCGATAAGCTCCAGCGCACTTTCGGTATTGCGTGAAAGAAAACGGGACTTCATGGTAAAAAATACTCTGCATGTTTCAGGAGTTTCATAGCTTCCAAAGGCATCAAGATTTGTTGACAGACTTCCAAGAGTGCCGATAACACGGTTTTGCAGTTCAATTCCCGAACTTTTTTCCGTAGGAAGCTCAACTATCAGCCGCTCCAAAACGGAAAGGCGTTTCAGTTCATCGGGGGTAAGGTCGTCCGCGGCAAAATAAAGCGACAGAGAAATTATCTCCTTGTCCCTCGCTGGATGCTTTAAGGTCACAATTCCCTTTTCGGCTGAAATTTCAGTCTTTAATTCAATTGGTTCACGGCTTACCTCGTTCAAAGAAAGCTTCGGGATAGTTTCTGCCGCCTCGGGCGTATCGGGAGTATTCTGCCAATCCGCAAGCTCGTTGTTAAGCCTTATAAGCTCGTTTTTCTCATTTTCCGACATAGCGGAAAGCTCCGATATGATACGTTCACGTTCTTTTCGGTCAAGCTCCTCGCCGTAGGAATCCGAGGGCAGCATATAAAGCTCTGCCCTTCCGCTTTTATTAAGCAGCCATTCGGAAAGCAGCTCCTCAAAATATCCGCTGTCAAGCTTTTCACGGAGAACGGCGAAAACGTCGCTCATATCAATATATTGCAGAGGATCGCCGCCGTAAAGCCATGAGGACATCGAATCTATACAGCGAACAAGTCCTTTTGGTTCTTCCGATTCATGGAAACGAAATTCGCACCGATTCAATGCGGCTTCAAGAATTTCTCTGCCAATACCGTTTTCAACAAGCGTGCGCGCTGCGTTTTCGGCGGCGGCTATAAGCTCCGCACCGTTTTCTCGAGCTATATTGCTGAATTTTATCACTCCGTAAGGCTGTAGGATACCGTCGGATATTCCAAGTGAAACGTCTACGCACTTTCCCGTATCAAGGACTGCTTTTTTCAAGGGCGAATCATTGCACCCTGCTACAGCCTCCGTCAGGACAGTATATGCAGTGATTTTTTCTCTTTCCTCCCATGAGGCAAGTATCTTCCCTACCGCAAGGAAAGTCTGAACTTGTCCGCTCTCCTCCTCGGAAGAAGAATCATAATACAGCTCGCGGAAACAGCTCTCGATAGGCATTTGACGCTTTATTTCGGGAAGAACTCCGCATTTTTCATATTCTGAAAGATAACTGTCAATAAGCGGAAGTACCTCATTTAGATCAATATCGCCGTCAAGGTAAATATATGAATTTGACGGATGATAAAATTTCTTATGAGCATTTATGAACTGCTCATAGTCAAGCTCGGGAATCGCACTCGGAAGTCCGCCGTACTCGAATCGGTAAGACGTATCGGGAAACAGCAGGGCATTCATTTCGCTTTCGATACGGTCGTGAACGTTCGACAAACAGCCTTTCATTTCATTGAAAACAACGCCCTTGTAAACCGCTTCGCTCTCGTCGCCGAAAAAATCGATATGATGTCCCTCCTGATAGAAAATCTCGGGCTTTGAATATATCATCGGCTTGAAAACCGCGTCCAGATATACCTTGACAAGATTCATGAAATCGGTATTGTTTCGGCTTGAAACGGGGAACATCGTCTTATCGGAAAACGTCATGGCATTCAAAAAAGTATTCATCGAACCTTTAAGCAGATAAAGAAACGGCTCTTTTACAGGATATTTCTCCGAGCCTCCCAGAACGGAATGCTCCAGAATATGGAACACTCCTGTATCGTCCTCGGGAATCGTCTTGAAAGAAATTGAGAAAAACTTGTTTTCCTCTTTGTTATTCAGCCAAACAAGGCGAGCGGCTGTCTTATCGTGGGAAAATTCAACAAATTCACCGCTTTCGGAACGGCGCACATTCGTCACGGTAAAGCCGTGAAGTTTATCGTTTATCCTCATAGCAGTTATTCAAGCGTTGGGTTGCCGCCCGTCAGAGAAGCTGAATAGTAAGCAAGTATTTTTGCCGCATCGGAAGAATCTACTACATCGTCATGGTTTACATCTGCGGCGATACTGCCTTTCGGAGTCAGAGTCGAGGGTCTTTCCGTGATAAGAGCAGCATATTCGCCAAGTACGAGGTTCGCATCTACAGCATCTATATTTGTATCGCCGTTTACATCTCCCAACTTTACATAGTCAAGATGTACGGCAATTTCCTTTGCGTTCTCCTCGTCAAGCGTCACGTCCCATTCCGCTGTGGACTCAGCGCCGTCAACGGTAAATTTGTAGCTCTTTTCGCAAAAGCTGTCGGGATTGTCGTTGCCGTCGGGAATGCTGAAAGTATCCGTGTACGCCTTGGAGGTAACATCGTAAACACCGCCTGTCAGTTCGACCGAAACAGTATAATTCCGATAATCATCACCGATATTGTCTCTGCCCTCAAGGTCAAAATAGTAGCTTTTTCCACCCTCAAGGCTGCTTTCGTAGTAGCTGTGAGCGTCATATTCGGGCGACTCGTAAACAATGCTTACGTCTGCCGAAGCTCCCTCGGGAACGCTGATAACAGCTCGTCCGTTTATATCGGCAGGATTGATATGCTCACATACCGCCTCTACCTTAACAGGCTCGGTATCTGATACTCCTCCCTCCGCAAATGCGTTCATCGAAAACGGAACTACCGCTAATGTCAAAGCTGCGGCAGCGGCTAAATACTTAAAATGTCTCATAATTAACAAAACCTCCGATGCTTGTAAATTGAACTGAAACTGCCCTGCCGTCAGAGTTAAGGACAGTTACCTTATATGTTGAACTTTTTTTATCCTCGGGAATATACAATGAAAAACCTCGCGAACTGTATTCTTCTTCGTCAAGAAGCTCAGGCTCAAAGCAATTGAACGCTTCAAACGCTTCGTTTTCCAATTGAACAACTATCCTATGGCTGTCGCCCGAGAAGCAATCCTCGGGAAGTACGCCGAAAATATGCGTCATTCCGCTGCTCCCGTATGATTCCAGAACCGCTCCCTTGCCGTCCGAACGCTCCGCCTTATCGGGAACGTCTGTCAAAGGAGCTTCCATTATCGGCGCTTCATTCAGAAGATTTCCGAGATTTCGCTCGACAAGCTCAATGATGACCGTATCGTTTTCCTTGACGCTGCTCAAACGATACGGAACGGCTCTTGAAAATTCCGCCGATTCAAAAACCTCAGCCATGTACGGCAGTATCGCTTCGCCGTATGAATCACGATACATCAGCAGCTCTCCGTCACCGTTTCCGCAGGAGGTAGTAATTGAAATGTCGTCAAGTCCACGAAAACGGCTTGTATATTCATATGTAAATTCGTAGTCGTTGTGAAGCTGCATATCCTTAGCGTTCTCCGCAGGATATATCATTGCCGCTAAGTCCCCAAGACGGTCATGCGCGGTATACCAGCCGTTTCCCGTGCCGCATGGAGCTTTTCCGATTTTGTTCATAAGCATGGTGTGGGCGGCATAAGCTCCGAAATTATTCCAATGAGTATCGGTCTTATGATAAAGCGGCGTCGGAGAATCAAGATTTAAAAGAGCCGACTTCATGTTAAAGAAAAAATCATCATCGACAAGCTCCGCCGTCAGCATTTCAAGATTGCTTTCCCTATCGGAGGGAACATAATTGTACGGCATATACTCAGGGTATAACGTATTTTTATTAGGCGCGGAAAAGAAAATAAATTCCGCTCCCCTCTGCAAACAGTATTTTTCTATTATCCGCAGATTATTGGCAATATTCTTGATCTCGGCGGAACTCAGGGTATCTGTCCTCAAAAAGTCATTGACAGTCTCTCCGTAATAAAGCCAGCCGTCCTTTCCGACAATTACATCGCTGTTCGGAGAAGTCGCCGTAAGCGCGGCTTTTAATCTTCCGTCCGCCGTAACGAGCTGCGGTCTGAAAGCAAAATGCTCCGAAAAATATGTTTCAAATTCATCGAAAAACTCAAAATTCAGTTCGCCCTTTTCCGTTTTCACAGAGGGCAGCTTGCCAAGCTCCCTTTTTTCCTTAGAGCCGTCAGACTTCACAAACGGCGTCAAAACCGCAGGCACAAGGCATATTCCGATAAACGCTGCGGCATATATCCTGTAAAAAATATTCTTATTCATATGAGCCTCCTAAAATCTGAAATATATAAACGGATTGTAAGAAGCCGATGAAAGAGTGAGTATGCAAAGTCCCAAAAGTACCACTGATACGCCGTATGAACCGTATTCGCAGGCAGCCCTCAGCTTTGCCGACGAAGCTTTTTCTTGCAACTTCCGCACAACGGGCATAGAAAATATTACAGCCATAACAAGCATGATAATGTACATGGGCGTAAGTCGGCTCATAAAAAGCGCCGTCTGAACCGAGTCTCCCGACGGAACGAACATATGTCCGATAAAACGGCATGCGTCCGAAATTGTCTCCGCTCTGAAAAAAACAAACGCAAGTACAGTGACCAACAAAGCATAAACATGCCTGAACGGTCTCAGCCACTTTTCTGTGTTAAGGATCTTGTACGATTCCAGCATCATAAAGCAGCCGTTTAAAAGTCCCCATACAATGAAATTGAGACTTGCTCCATGCCACAGACCTGTGCAGAAAAATACTGCAAGCTTGTTGAACGCCGTTCTTACCTTGCCTTTTCTGTTGCCGCCGAGAGGAATATAAAGATACTCCTTGAACCAAGTCGATACGGAAATGTGCCACCTCGGCCAAAACTCCTGCATACTCTGAGAAATATACGGATAGTTGAAATTCTCCTTGAACGTAAATCCGAACATTGACCCGAGGCCGATAGCCATATCGCTGTAGCCGCTGAAATCAAAGTATATCTGAAACAGATACGAAACAGCTCCGAGCCATGCAAGAGGAACGGAAAGTTCAGCCGTGTCAAGCGCATACACATAATCAGCGGCAAACGCCATAGTATTGGCGATCAACAGCTTTTTTGATAGACCCGTGATAAACCGCCGTATACCCTCAGCCGTCTGCTGAGGAGTAGTTTTGCGGTGGTCGATCTGGTCGGCAAAGTCATAATATTTAACGATAGGTCCTGCAACAAGCTGCGGAAAGAAAGTGATGTACAAAGCAAGCTTGAAAAGATTCCGCTGTATGTACGCAGGATTTTTATATGCGTCAATAACGTATGACATCGCTTGAAAAGTATAAAACGAAATTCCTATAGGCAATGCGATATTCGGTACGGAAACGCTCAGAAAAGGCAGTCTGTCCAGCATTTCCGCCCCAAAGCCCGCATACTTGAAAATACCGAGCATTGCAAGATTCATCACAACAGCGGCTGCAAGCGCCGCTTTCCTGCCCTTGTTCTCTTTCTTCACGGCAAGTCCGAAAAGATAATTCATCAAAATCGAAATTATCATGAGAATTATAGCTTTCGGCTCGCCGTAGGTATAAAATGCAAGACTGAAAATAAGCAGGATAACGTTTTTTGCCGTAATACCCGGTACTATTTTGTAGAGAATATAAACTGATGTCAAAAATATAAACAGGAATACGGGACTGCTGAAAACCATGTCCCCTCCTTAAACTTCCGTATAGAACACAAGCTCGGCAACCGTGCCGTTATCATATTTAACATCAAGCTCGCTGCTTCCGCTGTAGTAGATAGTATAAGCTCCGGCAGCTTCTCCTGCACCGTAGGCTGCTTCAACGTCAGCCTGAGAGCTTCCGATTGTTACGCCGGAAGAAGTAGAATAGCTGCCGCTTGTGATAGTTACGCAGCAAATATTTTCAACGCCGTCAAGCACGTAGCATTCAATGGTAAGTCCGTCATAACCGTAAATTTTAGAATCAGCTCCGTTGGCAAAACATGCAGGGGCTGTCGTAACGTCCAAGGGTTCACCCAAAGCCGCAATAACTCCGCTTGCATTGCTGTGAAGCGACTCGAATCCGAATGTAATGCTCTGTGGCTGCGGATCGGGTACAGGCTCAGGCTCGGGCTGCTGAGGTTCGGGGTCAGGCTCGGGTTCGGGTTCTGAATTTGGATCGGGGGCGTCTACCTCGGGAGCGTCGGTACTTTCCTCAGCTTTAGTCGCTTCTTCCGTTGACGCCTCGGTAGTTTCCTCAGCTTTTGTCTTATCCTCTGTGGCAGCCTCCGTAGCTTCTTCCGAAGTAGCTTCTGTCGTTTCTGCCGACTCTGTAGTGAGTACAGGCAGCTCGGGCGTTGAAGAATCCTCGGGTTCATTTCCGCATGAAGCCGCAGAAACCGCAAAAACAGCCGCAGCAGCAAAAATAGCCGCAATCTTTTTATTCATAATGTTATACCTCCGTATTTTTGACTTTACATAATATCGATTTTTTCAGATAAAGTTTTTTCAAGGGGATGTCCGCTTCAAAACAGAGTCCCCTTGAAGTTATTCGGACAAAATCAATAGAACTTAGGATATACGTACTGATAGAACGTATAGTTCTGTGACTGTAGGTATGAGAACGTTACTCCGCTGTAGCCGTTGCAGGTATCGTAATTTACCCATTTATCGTTGGCTGAATCGTAGATCTGATTCCAGTAGTGGTCGCCTGTACCTCGTCCCGTGCCGTATACTACGCGGCTTTTAAATCCTGCCTGCTGAAAGAGAAGGTCGGTAACTGCCGCAAAGTAATAACAAACAACGTAACGATTGTCAAGGGCATAGTTCGCAAAGTAAGCCCAGCCCTTGGAATTTATCTGGTTCAGCGTGCGTGTATTCTCTATAAAGCGGTATTTGTTATTACTGCATACGTAATTGTAAATAGCCGAAGGTGTTTTTCCGATAGAGGAAATGATCGTTTTTGCTCTTTTCTGAACGGCTGAAAGCGGAACTGCGCTTCCGTCGGCAGTAAGGTTGTAGTCGCCGACTATTTTATTCGACTCCATTTTGCCGTTTGTCTTGTTAAAGTAGTATTTCTTTCCGCCGATAGTTTTCCAGCCTGTCACCATAACGCCGTTGTCGCCGAAGTAATACTTGCCGTCGTCAAGAGTTACCCAACCTAATACCATTGCTCCGTTTTCGCCGAAGTAATATTTCTTTCCGTCAATAATAAGTCTGCCCGAAGTCATAAGCGATGTGTCGGGGTGGAAGTAATATTTCTTTCCGTCAATTTCGTAAATGCCCGTTACAGCCGAACCGTCCGCACCGAAATAGTATTTGCCGTCCTCCAGTTCTACCCAGCCTGTCTGCATAGAACCGTCATCACCGCCGAAATAATACTTCTTATCATTTATAAGAAGCTTGCCCGTAAGCATTTTTCCGCTTTTATTGTCGAAGCAGTAGTATTTGCCGTTGTAAGGCTGCTTGCCCTTGAGCATTTTATAATCGTCGCCGAACAGATACTTTTCTCCCGATGTCTCAATAATTCCCGACATCGCCGCATGATCGCTGCCGAAGAAGTATGTATCGTCACCGACAATAGTCATACCTTCCGAAAGTACGCCGTTGTCATCGGCATAATAAAGCTTTCCGTCATAGTTCTGCAATCCGCTGAGACGATTTCCCTCTTTACTGAAAAGACAGAACTTTCCGTCAATCTCGGTAACTCCCGTAGCATATTTTCCGTCGGGATAAAAATACTTTATGTTTCCGTTGATCTCAAGAAGCCCCGTATGAAGCTTTCCCGTACCCTCGGCAAAGAGATATTCAACTCCGTCTATCTCGACAACGCCCTCTTTTCGTCCCTCTGCGGCGTCAATATAATAAAGTCCTCCGTCAACGTCAATAAGTCCGAGACGAATCTCACCGTTCTCGGGGTCGTAATAGTACGTTTTTTCTCCTACTGTCACCCAGCCTGTCTGCTGTTCGCCGTTTTCGCCAAAAACATACGGAGTTTCGTTTATAACAGTTTCTCCCACAGCAAGCTTGCCTGCTGAAGTAACGTAATAGATAGCATCTTCACGCTCCACAAATCCTTCGTCAAGGATCAATGCGCCCTTATATGCCGTTATGTATTTGTCGCCGTTTTCGTCTGTAAAGACATCTCCTGCGATCTTACCCTGCTCGGGTTCAATATAGAACTCCTCGCCGCAGAGCGTAAACCTTCCGTAAACAGGCTTTCCCGTTTCAGGGTCGTAATAGCGTCTTTTTCCGCCGACAGTTCTCCAGCCCGTTTTTAGAACGCCGTTTTTTGAAAAGAGGTAAAGTTCACCCTCGATTTCCGTTTCGCCCGTTGCTTTAGAGCCTGTCTCATCGTAGTAATAAATTCTTCCGTCGGTATCAGTCACCCATTCCGAGATAAAACCGCCGTTTTCGCCGCCGACCTCTCCTGTCAACTCGTCCGATACGCCTGCCGTTGGACTTCCGTCAGCTTCGGCAGCATATGCAGCCGCAGGAACAGCAACAGCAAGGCATAAAGAAACTGCGGCAGCCGTTATCATCATTTTTTTGTAAGACTTCATAGTTTCCTCCTTTTGTCATTATGATCGCATAGTCTCTCAATATCCAACACAAACTAATTATACAACGTATTGCACAAAAAGTCAATGGGTTTTTCTGTGAAAATTACATAAGGCAAAAAAATGAATGTTCTTTCATAATTGCTATAGTTGATTTTGCACAAAAGTCTCTTAATTTAAAAAATATAATCGGGATTTTTTAAGAACTTCCCTTGTAAGCGGGCAGACGGTATTTTTTCTTATACTCATTCGGCGTCATACCCATTATTTTTTTGAAAATTTTAATAAAGTAGCTCTGGGAACTGAAACAAAGCAAGCTGCTTATTTCAAGATCGGAATAGTCGGAATATCTCAGCAGACCTGTGGCTTCTTCTATTTTACGGCGATTTACGTAATCTGTAAATGTCATTCCCGTTTCGGATTTGAAAAGTCTTGAAAGATATGCCGGTGTAATGCGCAATGCCTCGGCAGTTTCTTCTATCAGCACTCGTCCGTGCAGATGTTCGCTTATGTATTCCACCGCTTGAAGAATACGCTTTGAGTAAAGTGTACTGTTGCGGAGTATACGCATTTTTTTTGTGTAACACTCGATCATTTCATAATGAACTTCACGGACTTCCTCAATAGAACGGCATTCATCGGCGCGCATAATGAAAATATCACTCAGGCTATAGGCATCTTCCGGCGTCATTCCGCTTCCTACGCAAAATCTTGCTATCAAAGCCGTTGAAATTGTAAAATGATATTTGATATTTCGCAGAGGATCCTTGCTCAGAGTTCCGCAGCCCTCGCTGAACAGCGGTTTCGCAAATACTTTTACAAGCTCCATATTACCCGAACATATGCTTTCGTAAAAAGCCATTTCTCTATCGAATGGGGCGTACTCGAAGTCCTCCTCACGATGGGCAAAAAAATGTGATACGACATTGTCGTCGCTGCTGGTCGGCATGGCTTGTCCTCCTTTTCTTATTTGTAAGGCTATTATAGCATATCAGCTTCAAAATTGCAACAGTCGCGGAAATAAATTTCGATAAATACTTTTTTAACGCGACACAAGGTGCAGCGACACGCCGCAATCATACCTGTATATTCTAAAATCGAATAGAGATATATTCAAAATAGGTATTTGTAATTTTAAATATTCTATGGTATAATAAAATTGAAAAAGATCCTGTAATCCATATAAAGGAGAAATCAAAATGAACAGAATTTTCATCTTTATGAGTACCGCCGTCATTTCACTCGCAACATTTCTGTTAGGCAGTGCGAAAAATCCCGTTAAAAGTGAGGAAAGAACCTACACATATACCATTCAGGATGTCCGCAATTTACAGGATTTTCTGCTCGCAAAGCCTACGGAGGACGATCTGACAGGCAAGCCCTATGATCTGAATGGCGATGACAGGTGGGATGTATTTGATCTTTGCATGATGAAAAGAGAAGTTAGCTTACAGCTTGATACTGACACAAATACGCTTGTAGCGTACTTCTCTCAAACAGGCAGTACAGAGAAAATTGCAGAATATATTACCGAACTGACAGGTGCAGACAGCTATGAGATCGAAGCGGCTGTACCGTACACGGAGGACGATATTCGTTATCAGGACAGCGATTGCCGCGCCAATATAGAGCAGAATGATAAATTGGCACGACCTGAGATAGCCGCTTCACAGGTCGATATAGACAGCTATGATGTCATTTATCTCGGCTACCCGATATGATGGGGCGAAGAGCCTCGCATTATCGACACATTCTTGGAAAGCTACGATTTCTCGGATAAGGTCGTTATACCGTTCTGCACATCGAGCAGTAGTGGTATTAGAACAAGCGAAAAGAATATCACTGAACTTGTGCCGATCGGTCATCAGCTTGTCGGAAAGCGGTTCTCATCAAGTGCAGCATTGCAAGATGTGCAGACATGGATAGAAAGGTTGGAAATCCCCATGAGACAAAATGAACAGAAATTGAAAATTGAGGTAAACGGCACATTGCTGACTGCTACACTTGCCGATACCGCAGCGGCGAAGGAGTTTGCGGAATATCTCAGCACCGAGCCTGTCACCGTCACACTGAACGAATACGGCGGATTTGAAAAAGTCGGCAAGCTGCCGTGGTCACTAACAAAGAGCGATGAACGCATTGTGACTGAACCCGGAGATATAATGCTCTATCAAGGCAATCAGATGACGATTTTCTACAGCTCCAACACATGGAGCTACACAAGGCTCGGGTCTATTGACAATGTGACTGACGAAGAATTAGCAAATATTTTTGGGAACGAAGATATTTCAGTAACGCTGTCCCTGCAATAAAAGGAGGAAAAACTATGCTTGGCAATTTCAGCTATCACAATCCCACAAAGCTTTATTTCGGCAAGGACTCGCTTTCGTATCTTAAAGATGAGCTTGCAAAATACGATAAAAACGTCCTGCTGGTCTATGGCGGAGGTTCGGTGAAAAAGAACGGTATCTATGATGATGTGATGAATGCACTGAAAACGTGCGGAATGAATGTTGCAGAGGTCTCCAGCGTTATGCCGAACCCGACTTATCAGAAGCTGTTGGAGGGCGTAAAGATCGCCCGTGAGAGCAAAGCGGACTTTATTCTTGCGGTAGGCGGCGGCTCGGTCTGTGACTATTCAAAGGCTGTGTCTGTTTCCGTTCACTGCGATGATGACCCGTGGGAAAAATATTATATCCGCTTTGAAGAACCCTCCTGCGAGATCGTACCCGTCGGCTGTATACTCACAATGGCAGGCACAGGCTCGGAAATGAACGGCGGTGCAGTAATTACCAACCACGAACAGCATTTGAAGATCGGTCATGTGTTCGGCGATGAGGTCATGCCGAAGTTCTCTATCCTTGATCCGAGATACACGATGACTTTGCCGAAGTATCAGATGTGCGCAGGTATTTACGATATTATGAACCATATATGTGAGCAGTATTTCTCGGGCGAGGACGACAATACCTCCGATTATATCAGCGAGGGGCTTATGCGCAGTCTTATCCATTCAAGCCGCATTGCGGTGAACGATCCACAGGATTATGAAGCACGCTCCAATATTATGTGGACTGCGACATGGGCGCTGAATACGCTTGTGTCAAGGGGCAAATCTACCGACTGGATGGTGCATATGCTGGGTCAGGCAGTCGGCGCTTACACCGATGCTACTCACGGTATGACGTTGGCGGCTGTTTCTCTGCCGTATTACCGCTATATCATGCCGTACGGATTGAAAAAGTTCGCACGGTTTGCGGTTAATGTATGGGGCATTTCCGCAGACGGCATGACCGATGAACAGCTTGCAAATGAAGGACTTAACGCTTTGGAAAACTGGATGAAGGAGCTTGGACTTGTGATGAAAATTTCCGAGCTTGGCGTTTCAGAAGAAATGATCGAAGGCATAGCTGACGGTACGCTTATCATGACAGGCGGCTATAAGGTGCTTGACCGTGATAAAGTTATACAGATATTAAAAGCAAGTATGTGATTGAAAGACCTGCAAATAAAAGTCAATACACCGAAGTAGGAATTTACAAATAATTCACAATTTAAAAATGGGCATAACAATAAGACCGCCGATGCAGTCTGAAAAAAAGAAAATGCAGTTGTA